>OKVQ01000225.1_pt1 | contig 24060 bp, 22 predicted proteins | sample 1606821 | NCBI WGS metagenome assembly OKVQ01 (sample SAMN03281009, study PRJEB24777) | human gut metagenome | isolation source: fecal sample PR192 from 1 month old female Indian infant, vaginally... | reverse complement strand
GCGCTTGTCCTGCACGCCGCCGGCGTTGGCCAGATCGCCCTTGCCGGAGGCATTGGCGCCGCCGCTGTTGCCATGGATCATGTCGATAGTGGCCGAACGCAGTTCGCCCAGGTCGACATCCATCTTGATGAGCACCTGGGTGCCCACGCCTTCGCCTTCGCGAATCAGGCCGAGCAGGATGTGCTCGGTGCCGATGTAGCTGTGGCCCAACTGCAAAGCCTCACGCAACGAGAACTCCAGCACCTGCTTGGCATGCGGGGTAAAGGGGATGTGCCCGTTCGGGGCCGCGTTGCCCTTGCCGATCATCTCTTCGACCTGCTTGCGGGTGGCGTCCAACTCCACGCCCTTCGAGGCGAGTGCCTTGGCGGCCACGCCCTCACCCTCTCGGATCAGGCCGAGCAGCAGGTGTTCGGTGCCGATGTAGTTGTGCTGGAGAGTCCTCGCCTCTTCCTGCGCCAACACGATCACGCGCCGTGCACGGTCGGTAAACCGTTCGAACATGCTTGTCCTTCCTCAATTGACATTCCGTTTTACTCTACCGATTCACAGTGACGTTTATTCGCTGGATTCCATGAATTGCGCCGTGAGAGGAGAAGAAAAACGATATGCTGGTGCATAGATTCATCCTGTGATCGATGGAAGGGAGGCTCACCATGAGCGAAACAACAACCAAGGCCGACATCGTTGTTGGTGTGGATGGCTCCGACGAGTCCTTTGCCGCATTGAAATGGGCGCTGAAGGAGGCCTCACTGACCGGACAGCATGTCAATGCCGTGTTCGGCTGGACCCATTCGTGGGATATGGGTTCCGAACCGGACAGCGATGAAGCCTGGGCCAAGGTTCGTCACGACATCGCCAACGAGCTGAAGTCGTGGGTGGAGAAGGCCGCAGCCGGCATTGATTTTGATCCCGCGAATCTGAAGCTCACCTCGGTCAAGGCCACTGGCACCACCGCTTTGCTGCAGATCGGCAAGGATTCCCAGCAGATTGTGGTCGGACGCCGATCCTTAGGCCGTGTGGCACGCTGGTTCATGGGATCGCTGTCCGCATCGCTGGCGGAAACGGCCGAGGTCCCGGTCACGGTGGTGCGCGTCTCCGACAGTGAGGACGAAACGGTGACCGATGCCATCGCCAACGCGCTGACGCCGGACGACCAGACCGTGCATTTCGCCCAGCCCAAACCGGCTATCGAAGAGCACAACCGCCCAGTGGTGGTGGGCGTGGATGGATCACAAGCTTCACGCCGTGCTTTCGAGTTTGCCCTCGATGACGCACAGCTGCATGGCGCGCCTCTGAATGTGATGTTCTGCTGGCAGTTGCGCGATCTGGGCGTTATCCCGGGCTATGAAAATGCCGTGGCACCGGTTGAAGCCGGGCAGCAGCGCGCAGAAGCAATACTTGCCAAGATGATGTCCGAGGTTGACATCCCTGAAGGAATCAAAGTCAGCACGAACGCTTTCCACATTCCTGCATCCAAGGGTCTGATTGCGGCTTCTCGGTATGCCCGTCATCTGGTAGTGGGTTCACGTGGCCTCTCCGGTCTCGATGCTCATTTCCTAGGTTCAGTGTCTCGCCAGATTGTGAACTTTGCCGAGTGCAACGTCACCGTCGTGCACTAATCGACCAACCAGCGGTTATCCAAAAAATCATCTCGAGAATTCTTTGCACTGACAGTTGCTCAGTGCAAAGAATTCTCGTACAAAAGGCTTATTTCGAGAATTCCTTGCGCTGGCAAAGCAGGTAAGACCCCCACAGCTGATTGCAGTCGACTTACTTCTCGTCATCCTCTTCCGAATCGGACTTAGTCTGACGGAGTTTTTCGATCAAATCCACCACGGCTTCAAGTCCGGGAGTCACTTCTTCAGCGGTGTCCGCGGTCTCCGGTTCGTCGTCAACATCATCCTCGTCCTCGCCATCATCAACGGTGTTTTCAAGGATGTCCTCTTCGGTGGCTTCGTCCGTGTCGGGGGCGGGGCTTTCGGTGGAGATCAGCTGCTCGTCATCCGCCTCAGGCTTGTCGCTTTCATCCGCCTCATCATCAAGTTCTGCAGGCTCCTGCTTGCGAGGCCGGTGGGCCACCACATCGATGTGCAGATCATCAAAAGCAGGCTTGGCCTGCACCCACAGACGGCTTGGCTCCGGAGGCTCAATCTCGGAATGCTCGCCGCAGCCATGGTCCAGCGAAACCACACGGCCATCATCCGGGCTCCACTTGTTCGCGCATACGCCGAACAAACGGTCGAGCTCGCCCTTAAGCGGCACGAAGAAGCCGCAGGTGGAACACAGATTGCCTTCGGCCGTCTTGGTGCTCAGCGCCTTTGGCCCACGAGGACCTTCGTACCAGCGCTTGGCAGCCTGTGCGCGGCCCAACGAGCTCAATACATGGCGACGGGTGAGACGAAACACCTCCACTGCGTCATTGACATCCTGCAGGGATGATTCCTGGACCTCGCCATCTTCGATACGCTCGTCATCCGGATTGGTGCCGATGGAATCGGTGGGAGACAGGTCGGTGGGCTCAAGACGGTCTTTCCACGGAATCCACTTGGGCGGCATCAGCGCGTCTTCGGTCGGAATCAGGGAGGACTCGTTCACCGTCCACGAATCCAATTCCTCATCGTGATACAGCGTTACCGACCACTGCCATCCCTCGTACCCGCGAATGTTCGCGACGAAACGAAAATCGGTGACATGATCTTCAAGCTCATTGGCGACGACAAAATCACCCACCTGATCAGGCTCGTCGGCCACTTCAAGCAGCACGGCCCGTGCAATGGCATGAGGATCCGGTGTCACGGCGGTTTCGATGGTGTCAGTCATGGGTCACATCAGTCCTGCACGTCGAATTGATCCGCCACGGCACGCAGCAGCGTGGCCAGCTTCTTGCTTTCGGCGGCGGAAGGGTAGCGATGGCGACGCAACGTGTTGCCGGCAGCGTCGAGCATCTTGATGAGGTCCTCGCAGATGGCGGCCATATCATCCGCCTTAGGACGAGTGGCCTTGACCAAGCTGGGGCTGGAGGCGATCAGCTTCACATCCATGGCCTGCGGGCCACGCCGACCGTCCACCACGGAATACTCCACCTTGGCCCCTTTGCGCAGCGTATTGACGCCAGTAGGCAGGGCCTGAGCCGGCAGGAACACGTCCTTGCCTTCCTCACTGGTGATGAAGCCATATCCTTTGGCTGCGTCAAACCAACGAACTCGACCGGTGGGCATTGCGAACCTTCCTTCAATCCTCAACAGTAATAATGAACTGAAGGAATAGTGTACCTCACAGGTCTTGACCACACATCATGAGGCTGAGTTGTCTCACGATTTACGCTCACCGCCGAACCACGAGGACTTCTGCTTGGCTTCCTTGGTTTTGCCTGCGGTCTGTGCGGATTGGGCGGCGGGCATCTGCTCGATGGGCAGCACCACGGTGAAGGTCAGGCCTCCCCCATCGGTGGCTGTGGCACAGATAAAGCCATGATGGGCCTTGACCACGGACTGCGCGATGGCCATGCCCAGACCGGTGCCTCCCTTTTCACGGGCACGCGATGGGTCAGCCGTATAGAATCGTTCGAATATCTTTGGTCGGGATTCGTCCGGCACGCCAGGTCCATGATCCACAAATCGGAGCACGGCATACCGGTACCCAGTGCTCATCGATGCGCCTACTTCGGCGGCCTCTACGAAGCGGCGCATTGACGCGTCGGTAGCCGGTAAACCGGAAAGCTGCTTCGGGTCAATAGCCGCCGGCATCACACCAAGAGCAATCTCCGCGGATGAATCAATCGGCGTGTATCGGTGAATATTGCCCACGATATTGGTCACCACCTGACGCAAACGCGAGGCATCACCAGGCAGGGTGATGGTCGGCCAGTCACCCTCAGTAAGGCTCAACGACGCCGGATGGTTCAGGTCACGGGCGGGCTCAAGCCCAATCAGCATACGGCCGATGGCACGGTCCGGATCGAGGGCGTGCAAATCATCAACGGCATCGGTAACTAGCGAGGAGAGTTTCACCGTGCCGGTCACATCGATGCCACGGCCCTCATCAAGCCGGGCCAGAGACAGCAAATCTTCGACAAGCACGGTCATACGCTGACTGGAACGTTCGATGTGTTCGATGGATTCATCGGCACGATCCAACGCCCCAGGCATATCGCGTTGCATCTTATACAGTTCCGCATAACCATGGATGGCGGCAAGCGGCGTGCGCAGCTCGTGACTGGCGTCGGAGACGAACCGCTTCATCTTGTCGGTGGTCTCTTCCTGCTCGTGGAAGCTGAGCTCTATTCGAGTCAGCATCGTGTTCAACGAAGCGGCCAGAGAGCCGACTTCCGTGTTCTCGGGAGCGGAAGGAATACGCTGGCTCAAATCACCGGCGGCAATCTTCGCGGCGGTTTTTTCCATGCGCTTCAGCGGGGTCATCGTGTGCTGGATGATCAATGTGGCCAGAGAACCACCAAGCAGCACCACGGCAATGCCGACCACGACGCAGTAACGGGAAAGCGTGCTGACGATGTCGATCTGATCGGACAAGGACAGGCCGATATACACCACGGCCCTCTCCTTGCCGTTCTCCGTGAACGTCATCGGCAGAATGCGCCACGGCGAACGCGCGGTACTCACCGCAGCATGATTGGCATTGGAGGAAGGATTGGACAGTATCGTGGTGACGGAATTCGAGGAGTTCGGAGCGTTCTTGGAACCCGAATTGCCGGCATCGTTGCCCGCGTCGTCTTGCGTGTTCGGATCGGTCTGCGGCTTGGTCGTATTGTTGGAATCCGAAGAATTGTTCTGTATCTGGACAACCTGCTTGACCACAGCCTGCGTGGTGAATGGCTGACCGAACGTGATGTCTGAGGTATCGCCGTCGGTGGGCAGCACCGGCACGGAGACGATGCCGTCCTGCAGCTGAGGCATCAGCGGCGTGACCACCAGCGGGTTACCCTCATTATCCAACGTGCCGTCGGTGTATTGAATCTGCAGAAAGTACGAGTTTGGCCCGGCATTGTCGTTTTTGGCAAGCGTCACGATATTCTCGAACACCATCTGGCTCTGCGATTTGAGCTGGTTGTCGGTTTTGCTCAACATATAGTTGCTCACCAACGCGCGGATGGAGAAGGAAATCACTGACACCCCGATCAGCAGCACGGCAATGGTGCAGGCCACAAGCTTGCTGCTCAGGGAGATACGGTCAAAATGACCGAAGAACATGTTCTTCTTGCGATTGTGATGTTCTTTCATGCGTGTGACCGCCTCCGGGGCGGACGCACGCATACTGGGCCGTGGCGACTTATCGGGCTCACTCATGATGGCTGGATTAGTTCTTCGGTTCGCGAATCATATAACCGATGCCGCGTTTGGTCTCGATCAGCGGCGTCACCTTGCGCTTGCCGCCTTCGCCATCGTCGACCTCGATGCCATCGACCTTCTTGCGCAGATACGAGATATACGATTCGACAATTGCGGCGTCACCGCCCCAGTCGTACTGCCAGACATGGTCTAGGATCTGCGCCTTGGACAGCACGCGGCCTTCATTGTCCATCAGGTAGCGCAGCAACTTGTATTCCGTGGGGCTTAAATCGATGGGCTGCCCGGCTCGCGATACATCATGCGAGTCCTCGTTAATCTCCAAGTCGGCCACACGAATAATCGGATCATCCTCAACCTGTTCGCGGGTGCGACGCAGAATCGCGCGGATACGGGCCACAACCTCCTCGAGGCTGAATGGCTTGGTCACGTAGTCGTCGCCGCCAACGGTAAGGCCCATGATCTTGTCCTGCGTGTCATCGCGTGCGGTCAGAAACAGTACGGGTGCGTCGATGCCCTCCTGACGGATGCGACGGGTTACGGTGAAGCCGTCAATGTCAGGCAGCATTACATCCAGCACGATGAGGTCGGGCTGTACCTTTTCGATGACTTCGATGGCTTCAGAACCGGAGGCCGCGGTGTTCACCTCGAATCCGGCAAAATGCAGCGAGGCGACGAGCAGTTCGCGGATGGAAGGTTCGTCATCAACAACAACAATCGATGCTTCAATAGGCTTACTCACGTACTCCAGATTGGTCTACTTCACTGGACGTTTCCTGAATGTCCTCTTGGAGTTCGTCCGCAGATTCCTGCCCGTCTTCGGAAGCCTGCTCGATTTCGGCTTCGGAATCCTTCTTGACTTCACGGCGACGGCGAACTATCACCATCACCACAACGAGAACGACCAAGGCGGCCAAAGCCACGCCCATGGCGATCACGCCAATCGTCACCGTGGAGGATGAGGTGGATGTCTTCTTGGATTTGGCGATCTGACCCATCATCGCCGTGGCTGCCCCGGACCAATTCGGCGTGCTTTCCATCAGCTGCTGCTGCGCGGCTTCGGATAGCGCATCGACGGTTTTCTGTTGCTTGAGCCATTCGTCGGAATTGGAGGATACCGCCACCACGAGATTGCCATCGTTGGCGGCGACGGCGAGCAACACGGTGTTTGCCTTCGGCTTAGTGGACTCCAGCACCGTGCTCGCCCATTTCTGCGGTGTCTGCTCACTGTTAAAGCTGGACAGATACAGCAGGTGCACATGCACGCCGGTTTCCTTCTCCGTCTTGGCTATGGCATCCGAGACCTCGGCGGCATGTGAGCCGAGCAGATTCTCCGTATCGGTGATGTTGTCGGTTATGGTCACGCTGCTGTTCGCGTCGGTACCCGTGCTGCTGGAATCATCCGCATACGCGTCCGCAGTTATCCACATCGATCCCAATACAGTCGCAACAACCACGGCAATGGCGCAAACAAGCCGTTGGAAGGCCTTTGCGCTTCCGGAAAAACGGCCCCGTACCGAAGCTGGAACCACAATGGTCGTTTTTCCATCTGTCCAATGCAAATCTGTCATATTCTCCACCTTAGCGACCGGTATTGGCAATAACGGTCGTCATATCAGCACTCATTGTTTTAGGAAAGGAGCAACAATGCCCCAATATCAAGTGGATTCAGAACAAATCCAAGCCTCTTCGGCCGCGGTGAACAGCTCGATTGCACAAATCAGGCAAGCCGTGGGCGGTATGTATACCAATCTCAACGCCCTGCAGAACGTATGGCGAGGTTCGGCGGCCACCCAATTCACCACCGTGGCGGCTCAATGGCGAGCGGCACAGCAACAAATGGAGGCTTCCTTGGAGTCCATTCAACGTGCGCTGGCCCAAGCCTCCAACGTCTATGCAGACGCGGAGACGCAGGCATCCCGTTTGTTTGCAGGCTAAGCGTCATCATAGGCCCGCGAAGCGGGTGGGGATGATCCTCTACGCATGCTTCGTGTAACCACCCCCAGTCAGCTGCGCTGACAGCCCCCGCCATCGGGGGCTAGTGCGCACAAGATAGCAAGAAGGGGAACTCCTTGTAGGAGTTCCCCTTCTCTTTGCCAGCTAGCAACTAGTCGCGTGCGAATCAGTAGCCCATGTCGGCACCGGCGGCCGGGGCAGCGGCCTTCGGCTCCGGCTTGTTGGCGACGACGGCCTCGGTGGTCAGGAACAGACCAGCAATGGAGGCGGCGTTCTGCAGAGCGGAACGGGTCACCTTGACCGGGTCAGTCACACCGGCGGCCAGCAGGTCCTCGTAGGTGTCGGTGGCGGCGTTGAAGCCTTCGCCATCGGGCAGAGAACGAACCTTGTTGATCACCACGTCGCCGGACACGCCAGCGTTCTCGGCAATCTGCTTGATCGGGGCTTCGATGGCGCGGAACACGATGGCGGCACCGGTAGCCTCTTCGCCGGTCAGGGAGGTGACGGCCTCAGCCTTCTCGGCCTTAGCAGCAGCCTGAACGAGGGCCACGCCACCGCCGGGCAGCAGGCCTTCCTCAATGGCGGCCTTGGCGTTACGCACGGCATCTTCGATGCGGTGCTTGCGCTCCTTGGCCTCGACCTCGGTGGCAGCGCCGACCTTGATGACAGCCACGCCGCCGGCCAGCTTGGCCAGACGCTCCTGCAGCTTCTCACGGTCGTAATCGGAGTCGGTGTTCTCAATCTCGGCGCGGATCTGAGCCACGCGAGCGTCGATGTCTTCCTTGGAGCCAGCGCCCTGAACAATGGTGGTCTCGTCCTTGGAGACGATGACCTTCTTGGCGTGGCCGAGCACGGAGGTGTCGACGGATTCGAGCTTCAGGCCCAGCTCATCGGAGACGACCTGAGCACCGGTCAGGATGGCCATATCCTGCAGCATGGCCTTGCGGCGGTCACCGAAGCCCGGAGCCTTGACAGCGCAGGACTTGAAGGTACCACGAATGTTGTTCAGAATCAGGGTCGGCAGAGCCTCGCCGTCAACATCCTCAGCGATGATCAGCAGCGGCTTGCCGGTCTTCATGACCAGCTCGGCCACGTGCACGATGTCCTGCTGGGAGGAGACCTTGCCGGAGGTCAGCAGAATGTACGGATCCTCGAGCACGGCGGTCTGGTCGTCAGCGTTGGTGACGAAGTACGGGGCAATGTAGCCCTTGTCGAAACGCATGCCCTCGGTGAAGTCGAGGTCCAGACCGAAGCGGTTGTTATCTTCAACGGTCACAACGCCATCCTGGCCGACCTTGTCCAGAGCCTCAGCGATCTTCTCGCCGACCTCGGGGTCAGCAGCGGAGATGGTGGCGGTAGCAGCAATCTGGTCCTTGGTCTCAACGTCCTTGGCGGCAACGACGAGCTCCTTGACGATGACCTCGGTGGCCTTCTCAATGCCGCGACGCAGCGCGATCGGGTTGGAACCGGCGACCACGTTCTTCAGACCCTCGTGAACCAGGGACTGGGCGAGCACGGTTGCGGTGGTGGTACCGTCGCCGGCGACGTCGTCGGTCTTCTTGGCGACTTCCTTGACCAGCTCGGCGCCGATGCGCTCGTACGGATCCTCAAGGTCGATTTCCTTGGCAATGGACACGCCATCGTTGGTGATGGTCGGAGCGCCGTAGGTCTTGTCGAGCACGACATTGCGGCCCTTCGGACCCAGGGTGACCTTGACGGTGTTGGCGAGCTTGTCGAGGCCCTCCAGCATGCCCTGACGGGCTTCCTCATCATAAGAAATGATCTTTGCCATGGTTGTGTTGTTCCTCCAAATGGCTAGGTATACCAGTTATCACTCGCAAGCGCCGATCCGTGGCAACCAGCCGTCAGCTGCCGGTTATCACTCTCGACCTCCGAGTGCTAACTGAGACATTAGCACTCGCCCTTGCCGAGTGCCAACATGACTATCGGCGATTGCGCTTTGGGCATGAAAAAGCCCCGACCATTACAACGGTCAGGGCCTTGAAGTACGCGTTTCCTTGCGCGCTTGCTCATTCAGTGCGGGCTTCACCGGAGGACAGCTTGACGACTTCCTTCGCCTGCGTGCCCTTGCCGGACGGGGCGGGCGTATACTCCACGCGATCACCCTCGTACAGCATCTTGAATTTATTGGTGCTGCCGTCGTCCTTGATTTCCGCGTAGTGCACGAAAACATCCTCGCCGCCGTCGTCCGGCTGGATGAACCCGAACCCCTTCTTGGCAAGGAAGAACTTCACGGTGCCTTGTGCCATATCTGATCTTTCCTTTGTTCCCTTAGGCGTCGCGACACAAACCTATAGGGAACGTAGAAAGAACCGCATCGCGCTCCCCCTACCTCGCGACTAGTGCACGATTGTACCGTGACGAGGGAACAATACAAACCGAAACAGTAACTATTTGCTCAAGTTTCTCCTATGAAAGTGGCCACCATCACATTACTGATGGCGGCCACGGAGAAAAGGGTACTGTGAATGCCTAGTTCAGCAGCACGACGGTGATGGGAGCGGCAAGCCCCTGAACCTGTTCAACGGCACTGATGCCAAGTGTCGAAGCCACATCTTCGGCGGTGGCCTTGTCCGCTTCATTCTGGTACCACACCACGGTGGAGGTCGGCACCGATCCAGTCGGATTCGCGGCTTCCACGCTGGTATAACCAGCGGTCTGCAACACATCGGCCTTCTGGCCCGCGTATCCGCTGATACCGGTGGCATTAATCACCCGCACTTGGGTGGCCTTGTTCACAGTTGCTGCGGCCTGATCCTGCTGGGCGCTCTGATCGGCATTATCGGTAGCGGCGGAATCGGATTGAGTATTCGAGGAATCAGTATTCTCGGACTTGGTATCAGAAGAGTCGGCGGAATCGGACTTGGCGTCGGACGAGTCCTTCTTTTCTGTATTGGAAGTCTGAGCGGTCTGCGAGGAAGTATTCAAATTCAGGATGTTCTTGTACTCTCCGGTAACCCAGGCCCATGCACCGAAACCGCACAGCGCCGCTACGAGAATCACGATGACGAACGGTGCGATACGCGAAATAACCGAACGGGAACCGCGGTGGACGCCCACCGGCCCCTTGGGGGGATTATCGAAGACGTCCTGCTCGTACCGCCACACGGGAAATGAGCCACCTCGCCACAACCCCATGCACCGTATATGCACGTTTGACTACAGTAATGAACCATGATCAAACCATTGAGAGAACTGGTAGAGCCCGGATGGGCAAACGCACTGGCCGATGTTGAGCCGACCATCCACCGCATGGGCGATTTTCTCCGGGAGGAGAACGCCGCAGGCAGACCCTGGCTGCCGGCCAGCCACAATATTCTCAGGGCCTTTACCATTCCGTTTGATTCGATCAAGGTACTGATCGTGGGCCAAGACCCCTACCCCACTCCCGGGCATCCGGTGGGACTGAGCTTCTGCGTGGCACCGGAGGTACGACCACTGCCGAAGAGCCTGATTAATATCTATAAGGAACTGGTCGACGATCTAGGCGTGCCGATGCCCCCGAACGGAGACCTGACAGCATGGACCGAGCGCGGGGTCATGTTGCTGAACAGGTGCTTGACCGTGGGAGTCGGACGCCCCAACTCCCATCAGGGCAAAGGCTGGGAAGAAGTCACCGAAGCCGCTATCCGAGCATTAAACGCACGCGTGGACGGCAACGGCAAACCGAAGCCCTTAGTGGCTATTCTATGGGGACGCAACGCGCAGAGTCTGGAACCGCTGCTCACCAACGCCTTTATTATTAAGTCACCTCATCCGAGCCCGCTTTCCGCATCCCGAGGTTTCTTCGGCTCCAAACCTTTCTCTCGAGCTAATCAGGCCCTTATCAACATGGGTGCCGAGCCCGTGGATTGGAGTCTGTAATCCCTCCGCCGTCAGCGTGAGCCGTTAGAGTGGTGGGCATGACTTTGTTCCCTACGCAACCGAACATGCCTCCGAAGCCGGCCGCCGCGCGTCCAGCAGCCGTTCCTACGCCCAGCGCGGCGGCGCCGCTCGGCGCCGATGATGCCAAGCGCGCACGCGCCTTGGCAGACAGCATCCGCGCACGCTTTGCCCAAACGCTGGTCGGACAAGACAATCTTCGTGAGTCGTTGATCGTGACGCTGGTGGCGGGCGGCCATATTCTTATCGAATCCGTGCCCGGCCTGGCTAAGACCACCGCGGCACAGACGCTTGCCACATGCGTATCCGGCTCGTTCAAGCGCGTACAGTGCACGCCGGATCTTATGCCTTCCGATCTGGTGGGCACTCAGGTATTCGATTTTGCCTCGCAGAAATTCACCACACAGATCGGCCCCATTCACGCCAATTTTGTGCTGTTGGACGAAATCAACCGCTCCAACGCCAAGACCCAATCCGCCATGCTTGAGGCGATGGCGGAAGGCACGACCACTATTGGCGGCCAGCGCATAGCCCTGCCCAAGCCGTTCATGGTCATCGCCACCGAGAACCCCATCGAGGAAGAAGGCACGTTCAACCTGCCCGAAGCCCAGATGGACCGCTTTATGATGAAGGCCGTCATGACCTATCCCACTGCGGATCAGGAAGCGCGCATGCTGGCCATGCTCACCCGCCGCGGTTCCGACATGATCGGACCGGACAGCATCACCGGCGAGCGCATCACCGTTGCCGACGTGGACTTCCTGCGTACGGCCGCACGCCGCGTGCATGTCTCCGACGCCATCATGCGTTATGCAGTCGATATCGCCGCCACCTCACGAGGGGCCGGTTCCAGGCCGATCAAGGGATTGTCGTCCCTGGTTCGTCTGGGTGCCTCCCCGCGTGCCACCATCGCTTTGATTCGCATCGGTCAGGCCAAGGCATTGTTGTCTGGCCGTGACTACGTGGTGCCGGAAGACATCAAGGCCTTTGCCCACGAAGTGCTGCGCCACCGTATCATGCTCACCTTCGAGGCATTGGCTGATGGTGTGGTCAGCGATCAGATCGTAGACAAGATCGTCGAAACGGTTCCCGTTCCGTGAGTTCCGCTTCCGTCCGTAAGAAGATAGAGGCCCTTGGCACCCAGATGAGTCTGCCTACCGTAAGGAAGGCATTGGGTGTGTTGGAGGGTGAACACGCATCCGGCCGCCGTGGCGGCGGTGGTGACGTGATGGATATGCGCGCCTATGAGCCGGGCGACGAGTCTCGTCTGATCGACTGGAAGACCAGTGCTCGTCAGGGTCGCCCTATGGTGGTGCAGCGCGAACGTCTGTCTACCTCCCGTGTCTGGCTGCTCATGGATGTGGGCCGTGAGATGACCGGCATATGCCCTTCCGGAGAACAGGCATACGAGGTGGCCGCCAATGCGTTGCGCATGTTCGCCGCGCTGTCGATGCGACGCGCCGATGACATCTCTCTGGTGTTCGGCGACGAGTCAAGCATCACGCGCATTCCATTCAATGGCGGATTCGCGCAGTTTGAACGCACGTTGGATACCGCATTGCGCCGCAACTGGAACCATGGGCGCAATATCGATGCATTGCTGGAATATGCACGCCGCATCAAAGACCACGAAGCCCTCATCGTGTTGGCCACCGACGAGCATGCGATGGCCGAACGACACATCATACAATTCCGTCGCATTGCCCGAACGCATCCGGTGGTGCTAATCGATGTGGCCACCTTAAACCCGTTTTTGCCGGTATCTCACGGTCATCGTGCTCCTCTGGATGGCACGACCGGCCGCCGTGTGCCGGCATTCCTGCGGTCCCGGAAAAGCGCCAATGAGGTTTCCACTCATCGTGAATACATGGCCGCAGCGTTGGAGCAGGAACTGACCCGTGCTGGCTCTCACATGATTCGTGCCACTTCCAGCGAGGCCATGTTCGATCGCTTTGTCACATTGGTCTCCCGCGCACTGGCAAGAACCACGCGCAACCAGCTTGGTTCCGCCCCCGACCTGATGTTGGCAGGTAACCGATGAGCAATACCGTTATTCTCGCCGTTGACCCCAGCGATCTGCAGACGGTTGACGCTTTGACTTTGGCGGGACCATTAACCGCCCTCGTGGCGGTGTGCCTGGTATTGGCCGTGGTATTGGTGATTACGGTCATAGTGATGTCCCGCCCAAGGCGAAACTCCGCAAAAGCCACGCAGCCAAGGGGCGCACATAATGAGGCGGGACCAAAGGCCACATGGCATGCCCGCATCAACGACGTACTGAGCCGTTATGAATCCGGAACGCTCAATCGTGAAGACGCGTTTGTGGAGCTGGCTCTTATCGCCCGTGATTTCGCAGGTGCTTCCAGCGGCAAACGACTGGAGGCCAGCACACTCGCCGATTTGATGCACCTGCCGCGCACACCGGCGAATCGTCAAGGTCTGGATACGTTGCGCCACACCATCGAAGCCCTGTACCCACCTGAATTTGCCGATCCTTCGTTGAACACGCTGGCCAAGAGCGTTACCGTGAAGGAAGCTGCCGGCTGGGTCTCGAATCTGGTGGAAAGGTGGCGATCATGATGTTGTCATGGCAATGGCCTTGGGCCGCTCTTGCCGGCGTTCTGATCGCCGCAGCGATCATCCTGTTGTTCGTCGCATTCTCCCGTCGAGTCAAGCCCGCGGACGAGGCAGTATTTTCGCTGGACGATGATCTCAACACCGAGCATGCGTCACGTCTGTTCCGCCAATGGCGGGCATTGGGACGACTGGCAGTCGTTCTCTTGGTGATCGCGCTGGTGCTGGCCATCGCGTTGGTGGCACGCCCCTCCCAAGTCGATTCCAGCGATGAACGCGCCTCCAGCCGCGACATCGTGCTGTGCCTGGATGTCTCCGGTTCCACACTGCCCTACGACCGCGAAGTCATCGACACCTATCTGGAATTGGTGAAGCATTTTGAGGGTGAGCGCATCGGCATGAGCATCTTCAATTCCACGTCACGTACGGTGTTCCCCCTTACTGACGACTACGAACTGGTCACCGAGCAGCTGACCGCAGCCAGCAAGGCGCTCAAGGGCGTGCAGACACAGGACGACATCGACAAGATGTCAGACGCCCAATATCAGAAAATCGCGGACTGGCTGGAAGGCACGCAGAACCGTAAGGACGCCACCTCGCTTATCGGCGATGGCGTGGTCTCCTGCGCGGCCATGTTGCCCGGCTTCGCCTATGGTGCCGCCAATGAAACGAACGCCAAGCGCCAACGCGCGGCTTCCATCGTGCTGGCCACCGACAATATCGTCTCCGGGCAGGAAACGTATTCCCTCACCGAGGCACTGGACCTGACCGAGCAGACCATGATTACCGTCGATGGCCTGTACTCCGGCCCGAAAACCAGCGAGTCCGATCAGACCACCGCCGACATGAAATCCGCTATCGAAGCTCATGGCGGTGTGTTCCTCACCCAATCGGATGGCGCGTCCGTCAATGAATTGGTACGTGATATTCAGTCGCGCAGAGACACCGAGTCCGACAACCAGTCGAAGGCATCCATGACGGACGCCCCCGGACTGTGGGTGCTGGCGCTGGCCGTGATTCTTATTATCTGGATTGCATGCACCTGGAGGCTGAGACGATGAACGGATTCACCTTCTCCCCCGCCTTGGGATGGCCTGTTGGCGGCGCTTTGGCAGCCATCGCATTGGTGCTGGCCGTGGTCGAAATCGTGCTTTTCGTTCGCCGCCGTCGCAAAGCCTCCAGCGACGAGACCATTGGCGCCACCATTCGCCGCACATTGATGCTCGTGATTGCGGCAATAATGCTGCTGACCCCCAGCGTGGTGACACCGACCACATCCCGAGCCATCAATGCCACTGATGTGATTGTGGCCGTCGATACCACCGGCTCGATGGCGGTGGAAGATGCCACATACGGCTCCACCGAAGCCATTACGCGCATCGACGCCGCGCGAAAGGCTGTGCACGACATCACGTCAGCCTATCCGAACGCCAGTTTCGCTGCCCTGCGATTCGGTGCCTCGGGCACCTTGGACGTACCGCTTACGCCAGATACTCCGGCCATCAACAATTGGGCGGACACTCTGGCTGTCGAGGCCACCTCCGTCTCCGCCGGATCCAGCCTTGATGCGCCTATCGACCAGTTGCTGCTCACCGCCAAATCAATCCGTGAAGCCCACCCAGACGATGCAATCGTGCTGTATCTCATCACTGATGGAGAGCAGACCTCCAACGTCACCCGCCGCACCTTCTCCTCGCTGCGCCAATATCTCAATGACGGATTCACCGTCGGCGTGGGCTCGACGGAAGGCGGGAAGATTCCGGTCATCGCTGATGGCGTGAGCGCCACCGACGCGAATGCCGCCGACCAGTGGGTCACCGATCCGGATACCGGTGAAGCCGGCATCTCCAAAATGGACGAGCAGAACCTCAAGGACATCGCCGACGAAATCAGCGGCACCTACGTGCCCGTGAATGCTTCATCGGCCTTGGCTGATCAGGTGTCCGCCAAGGCCTCAAAGCAATGGCGAACCACTGTCACCACCAAAAAACGCACTCGCACCACTGCAGTGGTCTGGCCGCTGGCAATCGCACTGGCAGTGCTGTTGGCGTGGGAATTCGGCGCGTGGATCGCCACATCAAGGAGACTGCTATGAGCACAGGCAAGACTTCTCGAAACGCCCGGTTCCCCTTTGGCGCGCGCATCGCATTGGCCATCGCCGCTGCGGTGCTGGTACTGATTGCCGGTGTGGCCGGGGCTAACCTGTCTGCCACCGTTACGTTCAACCGGGCCACCGCATCGCTGAAGGCCAATATCAAGGCCGCTCAGGACGAGTCCACCGACATGGATACGCTCAACGCCCAGCAACAGCAGACCGATGCCCAATTCGCCGAGGCCAACAGCATGCGCGCGGTGCTGCTGCCGCAGATCAAAGATGCCATCGATGCCAATGCCGCAGCCTCCGCACAGCTGACGAAGATCACCTTGCAACAGGTCGAGGCACAGCGCAACGGTACGGATGCCCGGAACAGCGCCGATGCACAAAGCTCAAGCACATCGAACGGCAACGCCACCAAGAGCGGGAATCTGACCGATGAGCAGAAAAAGCAGGTGGAGGAGCTGATGAAGGCCAACCAGCAGTCCACCGACACGCAGGCGAATACCGATACTTCCAATCAGAAAGCGGAACAGAACGCGGGCAGCGGCGCTTCCAAACCGTGGTAATGGGTGATGGGTGCGCCATCCATATCGTTCATGGCGATTGTGGATAACTGACTGCTTTCGGCAAGCTGGAACCACATAAGTCGTTTCGGCTGGACATGGGCGTCTCCAATCCTTTTAGCTGGGTATATGAACATACCCGGTATCAATCCAACACCAGCAGGTGTCGCCGGCAATTCGGCGGCACCGTTCAATTACGGAGTCTGCCCCTGCCATGCGGCAGTGCAACGCAGCCGTGACCTCGTTGCGACGCAACGAGCCTCCACCATCGCAACGATAGATCGCACTGCGGCCGCTATCGTCTGCTCGAAAGACATCGCGTGGGCCGGACCGGCGTCTGAGGAATTCCGCTCCCGCCTGGACGAATTTCGGTCCAAAGCCGCACTGTTGGCTGACGACATGGAGGCTACCCACCGATTGGTTTGGGGGTCGGCATGACGAACGGAAACCATTACTGGCAGGTGGAAGCCAGCATTTACGGTGGAGCCGGCTACGCACCAGCCACACGCAAGGAATACGCGGCTATCGCCAAATCACTGGAGAGCGAAGCCGCCGCACTCGAAGCGTGTGCTGCTTCGTGGGATGCGGGAGCCTTGCAATTACAGGCACACCGTTCCAGCGCGCCGATGTGCCCCGCACTATCACCAGGGAACTCTTCGATAGCCTACGCTCACACCTCGCTGCCATATGCGTCTGTGGGAGCACGGTGCACTGAACATGCGGCGATGTGCCGGCAGTTCAGTCAAGATCTTGCCAGCACCGCACAGCTGCTGATTCGCGCGCATTCGCTGTATTCCGATGCCGAGCTGGTTGCTAGACGGGTGTTCAGCGAAACGTTGCAGGCCGCCACCCAGCGGTACCCTCAATACGCGCTGCTCGGCTTGGGAGCCGTAGCCGCCGGTGGTTTTCTGGCCGGATGGGCCATTGATGGCAAACCGAACCCTGTGTGGATGTCTACGGCCACCTATCCGTTCCAGGAGGGAGTATTAAGCGGTTTTGGTGCGATGCTCGGCTTCGTGAGGCCGGGACAGGGCATATTAAGCACCAATGAGGTCAATAAAGGCGCCGGCACCATCGCAGTATTCTCAGGGCCGCTCAAAGATCTCTTCCAAGGGAACCAGCTCACTGTGCAGGAGGTGCACACCGACGCCGAAGTCGTTCAGGCAAGCAGCTCGGTGGCCGAATCAATGGAGAACCTGAGGCGACTGGCGGAGGAACGGCTCGGGAAAATATCGCTCGACAGCGGTTTGGAATACGGCACCATCGCGATTCAACGATACAAACGCTCCGATGGGACGAATGCCTGGCTCGTTACGATTCCCGGAACCGACGGGCAAGACGATTCCCCGTTTGGTTGGGAACAGAACATAGAGCTGATGAGCGCATACGCCTTGCGCCGCAGGAAGGCGGACAGCGCGCGGATGGTCGCCGAAGCAATGCGGCAGGCCGGCATCAAATCGGATGAACCGGTGGCCCTTATCGGTCATTCGCAAGGAGGAATCGCCGCGGCGGCCATCGCCTCGGATTGGGCGGATCAGTACAACATCCAACATGTGGTGACCGCAGGCTCGCCGATAGCGAACCATCCGATTCCGGAACGAACTTGGGTAACCAGCGTGGAAATCGATGACGAACTGGTAGCCGCGTTGGATGGTGCCGCCAATCCGGCCAAGGCCCATTGGCTGACGGTGAGCGGTCATGTCACGCCTGCACCGGCTCCTACGCCAAGCACCGTTGATGCAGATGGCTTCTGCACACCGGGAAGCGTATCCATCGCAGGCCATACCCCATATGATGCGGCACAGGTTTCCGGCGAGCCCACCGATGGCCGTGAGATCAGCCACTGGCTCAAGTACCATCAGGCCGCTTACCGGAATGCCTCCGACCTTGGCTCCCCCGCCGTGCAACGCCACGAAGCGCACTTCCAGCACGTTATCGACGGGGAGCTCAAGGAGACCCGCTATTACCAAGGTCGCATGTCTCGGGCACAGGCATCACGTCATGGAGGACGGTAAGCCCTCCATGCGGAGTAATCCTCCAGTCAGGCGCGACGCTCGATGAGTGCGCGGCCGGAGGCGAGACGGTCGAGCACGCCGGTTTTGGCGATGGCGAGCATCAGATACCAGGCCATCACGCCGCTGATCAGCACGCCGCCGGTGATTTCCGAAATCATGTGCACGATGCCGCGCGGGCTCACGAACGACACACCCACATAGCGGAACAGCATGAGATAAATGCCGTATTCCAAGGCGACCAAAGCGCCGGATGCGATGGAGATCGGCAGATTGAACATGCGGTAACGCGTCGCGGCAAATGGAAGCTCGGCAAACACGCCCTGCAGCAACGCCGAAACGATGACGAAGCCCAAATCGAACTGGCTGCCGATCACCGTCTCGACCAGTGTGCCGATAAGGTTCACGTACAATGCCGCGCCGGGCTTACGCAGAATCAGCACAGCCAGGGTGCCGGAGAAGTACCAGACGGCGTGCACGATGCTGGCAAAGCCGGGAAGAATCGCACCGAACACCGAGGAGATCGGCATGTAGGCAAAGTTGAAGCCCCAGAAGATTACGCCGCAGGCCGCGCCCAGCGTAGCGCCGACCGCAATGTCCAACGGCTGCCATTTCAGCGACGATACGGCGACTGGACGTTTGGGAAGAGTATGGATATTGACGGTTTCGGGCATGGTAATCTCCTTGCCTTAAGGGCCGCACACAGTAATCGGATCGGGGGGCGTTCCTTGACCTGCGCGGCTCGGGCGGGAACGCCACACCACAGTATAGCCGCTCGGTTCACGGCTGGAAGTACCCTTGGAGGTTATGAAGCTTACCGATATTTCCCCCGCAATCGCATTGACCCCGCTTGACGGCCGCTACCACAAGGCCACCGCTCCGCTCGTTGAATACATGAGCGAACCCGCCCTCAACCGTGAACGTATGCGTGTCGAAGTCGAATGGATGATTCTTCTGGCCAACGGCTTCGAGGGCAACGGCAACCAGCCGATCGTTGACGGCGTCAAACCGTTCACCGAAGCCGAGCAGACCTTCCTGCGTGCCATTCCCGAGGATTTCGGCGCTGAGGGCATCAAGCAGCACGCCGCTCACGAGGCCATCACCCACCACGATGTGAAGGCTGTGGAGTACTACATCGACGACCAGATCGACAAGGCTCCGACCGAGCTGACCAACATCAACGATGAGCTGAAGACCCTCGTGCACTTCGCCTGCACGTCCGAAGACATCAACAACCTCGCCATCGCCCGTTGCGTCAAGAACGCCATGGAGAACGTGTGGACCCCTGAGTTCGAGCGCATCATCGATCACCTTGCCAGCAAGGCCGAAGAGTTCAAGGACATGCCGCTGCTCTCCCTCACCCACGGCCAACCGGCAACGCCGACTACGCTCGGCAAGGAGCTCGCCGTCTACGTCTACCGTCTGAACCGCCAGCTCAAGCACCTCGAAAATCAGGAATACCTGGGCAAGATCAATGGTGCGACCGGCACGTTCGGTGCCCATCTGGCCGCCTGCCCGGATGTCGACTGGGTCGCCGTCTCCCGCGAGTTCGTCACCAACCGCATGGGACTGACCTGGAACCCTCTGACCACGCAGATCGAAAGCCACGACTGGCAGGCCGAGCTCTACTCCACCGTCTCCCACGCCAACCGCATCATGCACAACCTGTGCGTGGACGTGTGGATGTACATCTCCCGTGGCGTGTTCGCCCAGGTGCCGGTCAAGGGCGCCACCGGCTCCTCCACCATGCCGCACAAGGTCAACCCGATTCGTTTCGAGAACGCCGAAGCCAACTTCGAGATCTCCTGCTCGCTGCTCGACACCCTCTCAGCCACGCTGGTGGAATCCCGTTGGCAGCGCGATCTGACCGATTCGACCACCCAGCGCAACATCGGTTCCGCACTCGGCTACTCGCTGCTTGCCCTGACCAACCTTATGGGCGGCCTCGAATCCATCCACCCGAACACCCACGTCATCGAGCGTGAGCTTGACGGCAACTGGGAAGTGCTTGGCGAGCCGATTCAGACCGCTATGCGCGCTTGCGAGCTCAGGGGTCTGCCGGGCATGGACAAGCCGTACGAGAAAGTCAAGGAGCTCATGCGCGGTCACACCATCAACAAGGAGCAGGTCGAACAGTTCATCGACCAGCAGTCCTTCGACCCGGAAACCGCCGCTCGTTTGAAGGCTCTGACCCCCGCCACCTACACCGGCGTGGCCAGCCAGCTTGTCGCCTTCGATCGCTGAGCCCGGCTCACCCCGCACACTCCAACACCATCGAACTGAACCGAACAAGGACAGGCGTCAGGTAGCTATTTCATGACCACTGAACAGGATCAGTCCACTACGGAAGATCGCCCGAGCGAGGCATCTTCCTTCACCTCCGACCGGCCGATTGCCTCTGGCGACGGCCGGTCGGCCGATTATCCCGTCGAACAGTCGGACTCTTCCATGAATAGCTCCGGCAAAGGCTCTGGACCCTATATCGACGACATCGCCCCACGCCGCACCCGCGATTTTGGCGATCTGACCCGCGCCGGGCTGTCGTTGCTCATGGCAGCGGTGGTCATGGTGTTTGCCGTATACCTTGGCGGCATGACCCGCGGCGTCGAATCCGACGCCCATACCGCAGCCACAGCCATTAATTGGTTGGCTGATTTTCCCTCAACCGTACTTACCCAGCTAGCCACCATCGTCATCGTGGTAATCGTGCTGGCGCAATTGCTGATAGCCCGGGAATGGCTGCAGGCCGCGGTCTCTGCCTTGGCTATGTTTGCCGGCTATGGTGTGGCGGCCGCCATATCCATACTGATTAGTGGATTGCATGATTACACGCTGGCACTGGCTTTGGTCTCTGCCGCCACTTCCTTCGGGTCGGCTCTGCTGCCCAGCATCTATGGTGGCATGGCGGCTTTCCTGACTGCGGCAGGCCCTCGTCGAACCCGCTCCACGGTCAAGTGGGGATGGAATATTCTGTACGCCACCGCCGCAGTGATGGTCGTCCTCTCCTGGCACTCCGTAACCGGCATGCTGGTTTCCATGGCAGCCGGCCGTGCGATGGGCATGCTTATCCGTTTTCTTATCGGCACGCAAAACAAAGGCGTGTGGGGCGATGAGCTTGTTGCCACATTGCACAGCATCGGTCTGGATACGGCATCGCTGATTCGCCATCAGGAGTTGGACGACGGCAAGGGCAAATCCTTGGCCGCCACATTGGACGACGATCTGACCGAGGGATCGCGCATTTATGATCTCGAGACCACGGATAATCGCCGTTTCATCGTCTCCGTCATAGACGCGCAGACGCATACCGCCGGCTATCTCAAACAGCTGTGGGACTGGGCCCGATTCACCAGCGTGTCCATTCGCCGAGACCGTTCCGTGCGAGACGCCGTCCAGCATCATTTCGCCATGCTGCTGGGATTACACAGCATCAATCTACCGGCTCCGATCGTATATGGCATCGCCGATACCGATGAGTCCGCCATTCTGGTGCTGGATGCGCATACCATCGAAATGCCCGCCAATCTCAATACCCTGACCAAGGCCGATGCCGTGGCGTATATGCGCTACTTGTCCGTGGCGAATCGCAGAGGTTACACGCACCGCCGCATCACCCCCGATACGCTTGCCCGACTCGAGGACGGCACCGCAGTAATTGCCGGTTGGCTCAACGGCGACAACGCCTCCGCCTCGGCCAACACCGCACTGGATAAGGTGCAGCTGCTCACACTGTTCGCTGCGCTGATCGGCGTGGAGCCGACGATTGAAGCGGCCCGGGAGACTTGGGGCGACGCCACGCTGACCTCCCTCGTGCCATTCATCCAAAAAGTCGCGGTGCCCTCCCCCACACGCGCACTGGACACTTGGGATAAGCAGCTGCTCACAGCATTGAGAAGCCGTATCAACGCCATGGCCGATGAAGACGTTGTGGAATCCACCGAACCGGCGACGCTTGCCCGATTCTCCTGGCGCTCGATGCTGACCATGCTGCTGGTCATCGTTGCCGTAGTGGTGGTGTTCACACAGCTCAATCCCGAAGAAATTATCACTGCGCTGTCCAACGCCAGCCCGTTGATGGCGGTGGTCACGCTGCTCTTCGGTGTTTGCGGATGGATTGGATCGTCGATTTCGCTGGGGTCCTTGATAGATCGTGATAAGCGCGATAATACGGGCGTGTTCATGAGTCAGGTGGCGGGTGGATTCGCCACTGTCTCAATGCCTGCAGGCGTGGGGCCCTCGTTCGTCAATCTGCAATTCCTGCGCAAATCGGGATATCGGAACACCCAGGCCACTGCGATTATGAGTGCGGTGCTGGTGGTGTATTACGCCGTCTACTTCTCCATGCTGGTGCTGATTGGCCTGTTCACCGGGCGCAGCACGTTCTCCGGTTCGATTCCGACCAATACCCTGGTCATTGTGCTGGGAGCAGTGGTCGTGGTGATTTCCGTGGCGATGATGATTCCTCCGCTACGACATCTGGTGACACGCCGTCTGGTACCTCTGGCCAAGACCTATATCAACCAGTTGCTGGACGTACTTTCCCAGCCTCGTCAACTGACCATCAGCTGCCTGGGCGCATTGTTCCAAAACGTGACAACCGGCTTGGCATTCTGGTCGGCGTTGCAGGCTTTTGGCCATACTTCCAACCCCATAGAGACGACTTTCGTGTTCATGCTGGCATACGCACTCGGTTCCGCCGTTCCCACCCCCGGCGGCCTGGGCGGTGTGGAAGCCGCATTGACATTCGCATTCGTGGCGGTCGGCGTGCCACAGGGCGTGGCATTGTCTGCCACACTGCTGCATCGTGTGGTGTTCTACTGGCTGAGAATCCCCCTCGGAGCAGCTGCCATGAAGTGGCTGGACAAGCACAATCTCGTCTGATTTTTGCCCTTGCCCTCCCCTCGAAAAAAAACACATAAATCCTATATAAAATGCGGGTTTTCGCAGTCACATGCGCTATTATCATTGATTGAACGGGCAAAGCAACAAATGCCGCCCCCTGACCAAGAAGGATGCTTTATGGCATACAACAAGTCTGATCTCGTTTCCAAGATCGCCCAGAAGTCCAACCTGACCAAGGCTCAGGCCGAAGCTGCCGTCAACGCTTTCCAGGACGTGTTCGTCGAGGCAATGAAGTCCGGCGAAGGCCTGAAGCTCACCGGTCTCTTCTCCGCTGAGCGCGTCAAGCGCGCTGCTCGCACCGGCCGCAACCCGCGCACCGGTGAGACCATCAACATTCCGGCTTCCTACGGCGTTCGCATCTCCGCCGGCTCCCTGCTGAAGAAGGCCGTCACCGAGTGACCTGCCGCTAGCAGCGAGAGTCTCGTAGAGTGACAACGAGATAGCAAGAACCCCGACCATTGTGGTCGGGGTTCTTTGTGTATTGCGACGCAGATTAGGGGGCTATTTAAACCTGCACAGGCTCATCAGAACCATTCGGAAGCACTCCCATCAACTGTGTGAATTCTTCGGTCGGCTCGGATTCGAATGGGTCGAGAAGCACGGCTTCGCGGCGTTCGGGAGCCGCCACGGTTAAGTGGGTCCAGTCTGCGGAGAACTGGGCTCCGGCGGCAAGCGCTGCCCTGACGAATTGACCACGCAGGGCTGCACGAGTGTCGGTAGGCGGATTGTGCACGGCGATTGCCACGTCA
>OKVQ01000208.1_pt1 | contig 27235 bp, 27 predicted proteins | sample 1606821 | NCBI WGS metagenome assembly OKVQ01 (sample SAMN03281009, study PRJEB24777) | human gut metagenome | isolation source: fecal sample PR192 from 1 month old female Indian infant, vaginally... | reverse complement strand
GTTAAATGATAATTTATAAGAGTAAATGAAATTTCGATAGTACAGATTTAAACCCTGTTACATACGAAAGTGAATTTTTATATCAGAGAGGAAAGTGTGTCAAGATGGCAAAAAAACAAAAAGCACTTGATTTCCAAGCGATTTTGGAGCAAGTCAATGCGGATTTTCCAACTTACCAAGCTTTGGACAAAGACGGGAAAATTGTAAATCAAGAGTTAGTACCAGATTTAAGTGACGACGAATTAGTTGAATTGATGACTCGTATGGTATGGTCTCGTGTATTAGACCAACGCTCAACTGCGTTAAACCGTCAAGGTCGTCTAGGTTTCTTCGCGCCAACTGCTGGACAAGAAGCAAGCCAATTAGCAAGTCAATTTGCTTTTGAAAAAGAAGACGTTTTATTACCTGGTTACCGTGATGTACCACAATTGATCCAACACGGCCTGCCATTGAAAGAAGCTTTCTTATGGTCACGTGGTCACGTTGCTGGGAACCTTTACCCAGAAGATTTAAAAGCATTGCCACCACAAATCATCATTGGTGCACAATACGTCCAAGCAGCCGGTGTTGCTTTAGGATTGAAAAAACGTAACAAGAAAAATGTAGTATTTACTTATACAGGTGATGGCGGTTCTTCACAAGGGGACTTCTATGAAGCAATCAACTTTGCAGGGGCTTACCATGCAAACGCTGTATTCTACATCCAAAACAATGGTTTTGCGATCTCTACACCTCGTGAAGTACAAAGTGCGGCACCAACCTTGGCACAAAAAGCTGCAGCAGCTGGGATCCCTGGTATCCAAGTTGACGGTATGGATCCATTGGCAGTGTACTATGTTTCTAAAGCAGCTCGTGAATGGGCAGCAAACGGCAACGGTCCTGTATTGATTGAAACCTTGACTTACCGTTACGGTCCACATACATTGTCTGGTGATGATCCAACTCGTTACCGTTCAAAAGACATGGACAGCGAATGGCAACAAAAAGATCCATTGGTACGTTTCCGTACTTACTTAACTGAAAAAGGACTTTGGTCTGAAGAAAAAGAAGAACAAGTCATTGAGCAAACAAAAGAAGAAATCAAAGCAGCGATCGCTGAAGCGGACCGCGTGCCAAAACAAAAAGTTTCAGATTTCTTGAAAAACATGTTTGAAGTTCAACCACAAAACATTAAAGAACAAATTGCAACTTACGAAGCGAAGGAGTCGAAATAGTCATGGCACAAAAAACAATGATTCAAGCAATTACAGATGCCTTAGCTGTTGAAATGGAAAATGACAAAGAGATTTTAGTCTTTGGTGAAGATGTCGGTAAAAACGGCGGGGTTTTCCGTGCAACAGAAGGTTTACAAGAAAAATTCGGCGAAGATCGTGTCTTCGATACCCCTCTTGCTGAATCTGGTATCGGCGGCTTGGCTTTCGGTTTAGCATTAGAAGGTTTCCGTCCAGTTCCAGAAATCCAATTCTTTGGTTTCGTATTTGAAACATTTGACGAAATCGTTGGTCAAATGGCGCGTACTCGTTACCGTATGGGTGGTACACGTAATTTACCAATCACTATTCGCTCACCATTTGGTGGCGGTGTGCACACACCAGAATTACACTCAGATAACTTGGAAGGATTGATCGCTCAATCACCTGGTATCCGTGTCGTTATTCCATCAAACCCATATGATGCAAAAGGATTATTGATTGCTTCTATCCGCAGCAATGACCCAGTTGTTTTCTTAGAGCACATGAAACTTTACCGTTCATTCCGTGAAGAAGTGCCAGAAGAAGCATACGAAGTTCCTTTAGACAAAGCAGCAGTCACTCGTGAAGGTTCTGATGTTTCCATCATCACTTATGGTGCGATGGTTCGTGAAGCAATCAAAGCTGCTGACAACTTAGCGAAAGAAAACATCAACGCTGAAATCATCGACTTGCGTACAGTTGCTCCTCTTGATGTTGAAACGATCATCAAATCAGTTGAAAAAACTGGTCGTGTGGTTGTCGTTCAAGAAGCACAAAAACAAGCAGGTGTTGGCGCTCAAGTCGTTTCTGAAATTTCTGAACGTGCGGTTCTATCACTAGAAGCTCCAATCGGACGCGTGTCTGCACCAGATACGATCTTCCCATTCGGTCAAGCTGAAAACATTTGGTTGCCAAATGCAAAAGACATCGAAGACAAAGTGAAAGAAATCGTGAACTTTTAATAGTTGAAGAAGGGAAGAATAGAAAATGGCATTTCAATTTAAATTACCGGATATCGGTGAAGGAATTGCAGAAGGCGAAATCGTAAAATGGTTCGTCAAAGCAGGGGATACCATCAATGAAGATGATACCTTACTAGAAGTTCAAAATGATAAATCAGTGGAAGAAATTCCATCTCCAGTAACAGGAACAGTGAAAAACATCGTTGTCTCTGAAGGTACAGTCGCAAACGTTGGGGACGTCCTTGTTGAGATCGATGCACCAGGACATGAAGACAACGAAGGCGATGCAGGTGTAGCAGCAGAGTCTCAAACACCAGCAAAACCAGCAGCAGAACCTACAACGGAAACGGCTGAAGCATCAGCTGGTTCTTCTGAAGGCGCAGGCGTTTTCCAATTCAAATTACCAGATATCGGTGAAGGGATTGCAGAAGGCGAAATCGTAAAATGGTTCGTTAAAGCAGGAGATACCATCAATGAAGATGATACGTTGCTTGAAGTTCAAAACGACAAATCAGTGGAAGAAATCCCATCTCCAGTAACAGGAACAGTGAAAAACATCGTTGTTGCTGAAGGAACAGTTGCAAATGTTGGGGATGTTTTAGTTGAAATCGACGCACCTGGTCACAACAGTGCGCCTGCTTCATCAAGCGCACCTGCAGAAGCACCAAAAGAAAAAGTGGAAACTTCTGGTTCAGCAAGTGTTGTTGAAGCAGCAGATCCTAACAAACGTGTCTTGGCTATGCCTTCTGTCCGTCAATTTGCTCGCGAAAAAGATGTTGATATTTCTCAAGTATCAGCAACAGGTAAAGGCGGCCGTGTAACAAAAGAAGATATCGAAAACTTCCTATCAGGTGGCGGACAAGCTGCAAAAGCTGAAACTCAAGCTCCTGCGAAAGAAGAAACAAAAGCTGCAGCAACTGAAAGCAAACCAGCAGCTCCAGCAAAAGCCTTCAAATCAAACTTAGGTGATTTAGAAGAACGTGTTGCCTTAACACCTACCCGTAAAGCAATCGCTAAAGCGATGGTAAACAGCAAACAAACAGCACCTCATGTAACCTTGCATGATGAAGTTGAAGTAACAAACCTATGGGATAACCGTAAGAAATTCAAAGAAGTTGCTGCTGCAAACGGCACAAAACTTACTTTCTTACCATATGTTGTAAAAGCATTGACTGCAACAGTGAAAAAATTCCCTATCTTGAATGCGTCAATCGATGATGCAAAACAAGAGATCGTATACAAAAACTATTACAACATCGGTATCGCAACAGATACTGACCATGGGTTGTATGTACCAAACGTAAAAGATGCAGATCGTAAAGGCATGTTTGCTATCGCTGATGAAATCAACGAAAAAGCAAAACTTGCTCATGACGGCAAATTGGCTGCAGATGATATGCGTAATGGTACCATCACAATCAGTAACATCGGTTCAGTTGGTGGCGGCTGGTTCACTCCAGTAATCAACTACCCTGAAGTAGCTATTTTGGGTGTAGGTACGATCGCGCAACAACCAATCGTAAACGCTGAAGGCGAAATCGTTGTCGGACGTGTGATGAAACTTTCATTAAGCTTCGACCACCGTATCGTTGATGGCGCAACAGCGCAACAAGCAATGAATAATATCAAACGTCTATTAGCTGATCCAGAGCTATTAATGATGGAAGGATGATTAACAAATGGTAGTTGGAGATTTTGCTGTTGAATTAGATACAGTTGTAATCGGTGCGGGACCTGGCGGCTATGTAGCTGCCATCCGCGCTGCTGAAATGGGACAAAAAGTAGCAATCATTGAAAGAGAATACATCGGCGGCGTTTGTTTGAACGTTGGTTGTATCCCTTCAAAAGCCTTGATCGCTGCAGGTCATCATTACCAAGAATCTTTGGATTCAACAATGTTTGGTGTAACAAGTGAAAATGTTTCCCTTGATTTTACCAAAACTCAAGAATGGAAAGACAACAAAGTCGTTAAAACATTAACTTCAGGTGTTGGTTTCCTATTGAAAAAACACAAAGTAGAAACGATTGAAGGAGAAGCTTTCTTCGTTGATGATCACACATTGCGTGTCATCCACCCAGATTCAGCACAAACATACTCTTTCAACAATGCAATCATCGCAACAGGTTCTCGTCCAATTGAAATCCCTGGTTTCAAATTCGGCGGACGTGTTCTTGATTCAACTGGCGGATTGGCATTAAAAGAAGTTCCTAAAAAATTCGTTGTTATCGGTGGCGGTGTCATCGGTTCTGAACTAGGTGCAGCTTATGCAAACCTAGGGGCAGAAGTAACGATCCTTGAAGGCTCTCCTCAAATCTTGCCAACCTATGAAAAAGACATGGTCAAATTGGTTGAAGAAGACTTTGCGAAAAAAGGTGTAACAGTCGTTACCAACGCAATGGCGAAAGAAGCAATTGACAATGGCGATAGCGTAACTGTGAAATATGCCGTAGATGGTAAAGAAGAATCAGTTACTGCTGATTACGTAATGGTTACTGTTGGTCGTCGTCCAAATACTGATGACATGGGCTTAGAACAAGCAGGTGTTGAAGTAGGCGAACGCGGATTGATCACGGTTGACAAACAAGGCCGTACCAACGTATCAAACATTTACGCAATTGGTGATATCGTACCTGGTGCTGCATTAGCACATAAAGCTAGCTACGAAGCAAAAATCGCTGCTGAAGCAATCTCTGGTAAAAAAGTTGCCGTTGATTACAAAGCGATGCCAGCAGTTGCCTTTACTGACCCAGAATTGGCTTCTGTCGGTATGACGATCAAAGATGCCAAAGATGCTGGAATTGAAGCAAAAGCATTCAAATTCCCATTCTCAGGTAACGGTCGTGCGTTATCTCTAGGAAAAACTGAAGGATTCATCCGCTTAGTAACAACGGTTGAAGACAATGTGATCATCGGTGCGCAAATTGCTGGTCTAGGAGCAAGCGATATGGTTTCAGAACTTGCTCTTGCTATTGAATCTGGCATGAACGCAGAAGATATCGCATTAACGATCCATCCACATCCATCTCTAGGTGAGATCACAATGGATGCTGCTGAGTTAGCTCTAGGATTACCAATCCACATTTAAGCTTTGTGAAACTCGTTAATCATTTGGTGAACGAGTTTTTTTATCACCAGAAATAAAGCGATCCTATGCTATTGACAGAATATTCTGGAAATGATACGATGCTCTTAATATTTCAACCGTTGATGAGGAAAGTAAATTGATTTGGCAAGCCTAGAGAGTCTTCGTAAGGTGCAAGAAGAACTTGTAGGATCAATCGAAAATGGCCTCTAAGGTGATCTTCTGAACTTGTACGAAAGATAAGGAGATCCGGGTGCGCCCGCTATCGCGTCAAAGTATAACGACGTTTATTTGTCGCGTACTTGCTGAGAAGCATGCTGAAAAGTCTGCTTGAATAAAGGTGGTAACACGTAAACACGTCCTTTGATATTTCGATATCAGAGGGCTTTTTTATTTGCATTATTAAGGAGGAATAGTATGACAGAAAGATTTGAGACGATTCAATTACACGGAGGACAAACACCAGATCCTACCACAGGGAGTCGCGCCGTACCCATTTATCAAACCACATCCTATGTGTTTGATGATGCTGACCAAGCGGCAGCGAGATTTAGTCTTGGTGAGAGCGGCAATATCTATACCCGTATTACCAATCCGACGACCGCGGCTCTAGAAGAACGATTAGCCCTATTAGAAGGTGGTGTCGGTGCGTTAGCTACGGCTTCTGGCTCAGCAGCGATCACCTATGCAATTTTAAATCTCGCGCAAGCAGGAGATCATATCGTTTCTGCTGCTTCAATTTATGGCGGTACCTATAATTTGTTCGCCCATACATTGCCAGATTTTGGCATCACCACAAGCTTTGTCGATAGTGAAGATCTACCAGCACTAAAAGCAGCCATCCAAGAAAATACCAAGGCAGTTTTTCTAGAGTCTTTAGGCAATCCAGATATTGATATTGCCGACTTTAAAAAGATTGCAGCGATCGCTCATGAAGCCGGTATTCCCCTGATCATTGACAACACCTTTGCGACTCCCTATCTGTTTCGAGGGTTTGAGCATGGGGCGGACATCATTGTTTATTCCACTACAAAATACCTCGGTGGTCACGGGGCTGCTTTAGGAGGGGCTATTATTGATAGTGGCAACTTTGATTGGACAAACGGCAAATTTCCCAAGCTGGTCGATCCCGATCATAGTTACCATGGAATCTCATGGGTAGAAGCCGCTGGTAACGCTGCCTATATCACTCGGGCACGAACGATTCTTTTACGGGATACAGGCGCTGCGATTTCTCCCTTCAATTCATGGGTGTTGCTGTTAGGCATCGAAACGCTTTCGTTGCGGATGGAACGTCATGTAGAAAATGCGCAACAAGTTGCTGAATTTTTAGCCAAGCGCTCGGAAGTTTCTTGGGTTCATTTCCCAACACTGCCAGACAGTCCTTATTTTGAACGGGCGCAGGAGTATTTCCCCAAAGGAACCAGTTCGGTCTTTTCCTTCGGATTAAAGGGTGGGGCAGAAGCAAGCAAAACCTTTTGTGGCGCAACTAAGCTCTTCTCTTTGCTGGCAAATGTCGGGGATGCAAAGTCCTTGATCATCCATCCAGCTTCGACGACCCATTCACAGCTTAGCGTAGAAGAACTTGCAGCAGCCAAAATTCGTCCAGAGACGATTCGCTTATCCATTGGATTGGAAAACATCGATGATCTATTGGAAGATCTCACACAAGCTTTTCAACAGCTCTAAATAGTTGGATAAGTAGGAAAAGCGCAGGATACTATGCTGCGCTTTTTTGTTGTGGGTTAGTGTTTCAAATAAAACTGCGGTTTCTGTTGATAGAAGGATAGTAAATCCATCGGTTCTATGCTATATTTAGTTGCTAAGGAATATGGATAAGGTGGGGGATGTATGCGTAATCATGCAAGTGACAAGAGGATTCGGTTTTACTACATAAGTTTGCAATTTCTTTATTGGATGATGTTTTGCTCAATCTATGGCTTTGCGACACTCTTTTTGATTTATTTCAAGGTCGATCCGGCAAAAATTGGCGGTATTTTAGCCCTAGTCAATATTGCGTCTACGATTTTGCAGCCCTTCATCAGTCAAGTCATTATCAAAAAAAGCAAAGTACCGCTGATCGTTGTCTTGAAAACGATGACAATCGGCGTGGTCACGGTGCTCTTAGCAGGTGTGATTTTCCCTGCATTATCAATACTGACCTATGTTTTAGGAGGGATTTTGCTCGTTTCCATGCAGTCCTTTCTCAACGCCTTGGCGTTTGAATACACGAATAGCGACAACAAAATCAATTTTGGCTTTTCCCGTGCCGGTGGGTCACTAGGATTTGCGGGGACCTCCTTTTTACTGGGGCAGCTCTTGGAGGAGTTTTCGGCAGCCCTTTTGCCTATGATCGCTATCGGGCAGGCCGTTTTGTTTCTCATTATTTTGCTTTTGCTGCCAGCGATCAAGAAGCCAGAAATGCCCGTGATGCTTACTGAACAAAGTCATTCAGGTGCCTTTTTGAAAAAATATCCTTTTTTACTCTTTCTCTTTGTCGGGTTTAGCTTTCTCTTCAGCTTCCACACGATGATCAACAGTTTTTTGGCACAAATTTTTGCCGATATTGGCGGTGGCAGTAAGGAAGTTGGCATCGCCCTGATGATTGCGGCGTTATGCGAATTGCCAGGCATGATTTTCTTTGAACAGTTAGTGAGGATACGGTCTAGCCGTTTTTGGCTGTTGCTGTCCAGTGTTGCCTTTGCCATTCGTGGGGTGCTGATGCTGTTGATCAGCTCCATCATCCTGATGGAAATGAGCCATTTGATGCAAGGGATTAGTTTTGCTTTGTTTATTCCAGCTTCGGCTTATTTGTTCAACCATAGTTTGGCAGATGAAGACCGGGTTTTTGGACAAACGATCATCATTATTGCTACCACGATCGGTGGCGTGATCGGCAATCTTTTAGGGGGGATGCTGATCCAAAGCTTCGGTGTTTGGGAAATGCTTTTGATTGGGACTGGGTTTGCCGTTTTGGGTGCTGCATTGACCTTTATCGGTGTGAAAAAAATCCCTAAAAGCGACAAGAAATTAGCGATCGTAAGCGAATGATCGATAGGTAAAAAAAAGAGTTGCGGCCGTATTTGCTTCGGTCGCAACTCTTTTGAATCTGATCAACGGGTACTATTTCTTTTCTAATACAGCGATAAATTCCCGCATATAGTCTGGTAGATCTGGGGGACGGCGGCTGGAAACGATATGTCCATCCGTAACCACAGGTGTATCGACCCATGTGGCCCCAGCATTTGTCATATCATCTTTGATGCCTGGCGTACTGGTGACTGTCTTGCCTTGCAGGATCTTCGCAGAAATCAAGACCCAGCCTGCATGACAGATTTGACCAATGATTTTTTGGTCTTTGTCCATCGTCTGCACGAAAGAGATGACCTCTGGGAAACGTCGTAATTTATCAGGCGCCCAACCACCTGGAACTAAGATGGCATCGTAGTCATCGGCATGAATATCAGAAAAAGCAAAGGCTGATTCTGCGGGTACGCCGTATTTGCCAATATACGTTTTATGCGCTTCTTCACCGACTAAATCGACTTGTGCGCCTTCTTCCCGTAACCGATGGACCGGATACCACAGTTCTAAATCTTCGAAATCATTGTCGACTAAGGCAATGATTTTTTTGTTTTCTAAACGCAAGAGAATTCCTCCTTTAGGTTGCTAACACAAGTGTAACAAATGCCTAGAAAAACAACAAAATATCCGCTTTGCTGTCAGTAACTAAACGAGCAGAGTGATTCTTTGTTAGTTTTTTTTAGAGAATTACCTATAAAAAAATGCTTGTACTAAAGAACCTCTTTTCGCCTATAAGAGGTTTTATGGTACACTGGAAGAGAAAGAAACTAGAGGTGAAAACTATGCGGGATTATCAATATCCTCTTGACTTAGATTGGTCGACAGATGAAATGGTCGTCGTCATGAAGATGTGGGAACGGTTAGAACAAGCCTATGAAAAAGGCCTTCCTAGCAGTACGTTTCTTGAGGCGTATCAAGCCTTTAAGAAAGTCGTTCCCAGCATTGGCGAGGAACGCCGTTTAGGTAGAGAATTTGAAGAACTATCAGGCTATTCGTTATACCATGCCGTGCAGGCAGCGAAAAAGACTGAGGGAAAACTAAAAATGAAAGGATAGATCAACGAATGCATGAAATCGTTAATGAAGTTCGCCAGTGGATGATCGCTGCAGGCGAAACGATCAAAGACAATTTAAATAAAGAAGACTTGGTGGTCGAGACAAAATCAGGACGGAAAGACTTAGTGACAGAATTGGATAAAGCCACGCAAGATTTTCTGATTGGTAAGATCCAATCCTATGATCCGGATGCCAAAATTTTAGGTGAAGAAAACGGACTGGACACACTTGCTGACATGAGTGGACGGGTCTTCATCATTGATCCGATCGATGGAACGATGAATTTCGTATTGGAAAAAGAAAACTTTTGTATCATGATCGCGATTTACGAAGAGGGCAAAGGGCGCTTTGGCTTTGTCTATAATGTCATGAAAGATGAATTCTTATGGGGTGGTCCAGAGATTGGTGTCTATAACAATGGCAAGAAGATCGAACCGCCGAAAGATATTGCCTTATCCGAAGGTCTCGTTGGCTTGAATTCACCCATGTTGATCCACAACCGCCACCACGAAACCGAGGTCAGTGACAAAGCATTAGGCATTCGTATGACTGGCTGTGCTGGGGTAGAGCTGATCGCCCTCGCTAAAGGACAAAGAGCAGGCTATCTTTCTCATCTTGCGCCATGGGACTATGCGCCAGGGGGCGTTTTGTTAGAAACCCTTGGATTAAAAATGGCAAACATCAAAGGAGAGCCGCTATCCTTGAATGGACGGGAATTGTTCGTAGGCGGTACACCGAAAGCTTTTGAAGAATTATTGGCGATCGTCAATCAATAAGAAAAAACCAGATATTTTTTTTTATATCTGGTTTTTTCTGTAAAAATGAAAACTTTGCACTATATTTCAGAAAGAAATTCTGGTATAATGGCTTGTCGAGTGCAATGTCACCAAAAAAGGAGTTTATAAATTGAATATTAGAAATGATATCCGCAACGTCGCTATTATTGCCCACGTTGACCACGGAAAAACTACATTAGTTGATGAATTATTGAAACAATCCCAAACGTTAGATAGCCATACCCAATTACAAGAACGGGCGATGGATTCAAATGCGATCGAAAAAGAACGTGGTATCACGATCTTAGCGAAAAATACAGCGGTTGAATACAACGGAACCAAAATCAATATCATGGATACCCCAGGACACGCGGACTTCGGTGGTGAAGTAGAGCGGATCATGAAAATGGTCGATGGTGTTGTTTTAGTTGTTGATGCTTATGAAGGTACGATGCCTCAAACACGTTTCGTATTGAAAAAAGCGTTGGAACAACATTTAGTCCCAATCGTTGTTGTTAACAAAATCGACAAACCATCTGCTCGTCCTGAGCACGTGGTAGATGAAGTCTTAGAACTATTTATCGAATTAGGTGCAGACGATGACCAATTGGACTTCCCAGTGATCTACGCTTCAGCGATCAACGGGACCTCAAGTGAATCAGATGATCCTGCCGATCAACAAAAAACGATGGCACCATTGTTTGATACGATTATCGAACATATTCCAGCGCCAATCGACAACAGCGATGAGCCATTGCAATTCCAAGTATCTTTACTTGATTACAATGACTACGTTGGACGTATCGGAATCGGACGTGTCTTCCGTGGAACGATCAAAGTTGGTGACCAAGTTGCTTTGATGAAACTTGATGGCCAAGTGAAGAAATTCCGTGTCACAAAATTATTCGGTTTCTTCGGTTTGAAACGTTTAGAAATCCAAGAAGCGAAAGCTGGCGATTTGATCGCTGTTTCTGGGATGGAAGACATCTTCGTTGGTGAAACAGTCACACCGATCGATCACCAAGATTCATTGCCTGTTTTACACATTGATGAGCCAACGTTACAAATGACCTTTGTCGTGAACAACTCACCATTTGCAGGTCGTGAAGGGAAATTCGTAACCGCTCGTAAAATTGAAGAACGCTTGATGGCGCAACTACAAACAGACGTGTCTCTACGTGTTGAACCAATCGGACCAGATTCTTGGACTGTTTCAGGACGTGGCGAACTTCATTTGTCGATCTTGATCGAAAACATGCGTCGTGAAGGCTTTGAATTGCAAGTTTCTCGTCCAGAAGTTATCGAACGCGAAATTGATGGCGTGAAATGCGAACCATTTGAACGAGTGCAAATCGACACACCAGAAGAATACATGGGTTCAGTGATTGAATCACTAGGGATTCGTAAAGCAGAAATGCAAGATATGATCAATACAGGAAATGGACAAGTACGGATCATTTTCTTAGCACCAGCTCGTGGCTTGATCGGCTATACGACAGAATTCTTATCAATGACTCGCGGCTACGGTATCATGCACCACACCTTCGACCAATACTTGCCAATGATTCAAGGGCAAATCGGCGGACGCCACCACGGCGCACTTGTATCGATCGATACAGGAAAAGCAACGACTTACTCAATCATGAGTATTGAAGAACGTGGAACGGTCTTCGTTGAACCAGGTACTGAAGTATATGAAGGAATGATCGTCGGCGAAAACTCTCGTGACAATGACTTAACGGTCAATATTACGAAGGCAAAACAAATGACCAACGTCCGTTCAGCGACGAAAGACCAAACATCTGTCATCAAGAAACCAAGAATCCTTTCACTAGAAGAATCATTGGAGTTCTTGAACGATGACGAATACTGTGAAGTAACACCAGAAAGCATTCGTTTGAGAAAACAAATCTTAAACAAGAGCGAACGGGAAAAATCACAGAAAAAGAAAAAAACAGCTGACAAATAAACAATGATCGAGGTTTTTACCAACTTCTGATCTGTTCGATTTTCCGAAGGATGGAAAAGGGATTGCTCCTGTGGTGCAGCGGCTCTTCGCCGCAACCCCTAGAAAAGCAATCAGCCGATTTCCCTCCTTCGGTTCTTTTTTGCACGTCTACCCGATCTGTTGAACCGTTAAAATAAGCAGCGCTTGCAATTTCGGCCATTCCTTTTTAAAATGGAGAAAGTAAGCACAAAGGAGAAATCTATGAAAAATTATCCTGTTAAAAAGAATCAGGAACTTGAAGTCGATATTTTGGACCTTTCCCATGAAGGAAATGGGATCGCCAAAGTCGATGGGTACTTATTATTTATTGAAAACACCCTGCCAAATGAACGTGCCTTAGTCAAAGTGTTGAAAGTCGGCAACAAATTTGGTTTTGCCAAAGTGATGAAACTGTTGCAAGCAAGTCCTGATCGGCAAGAATTACCGAATGAAGCATTGTTGCGCACCGGGATCGCCCCGTTGAGTCATTTGAGCTATGACAAACAATTAGCCTTCAAACAGCAGCAAGTAGAGAATGTTTTGGCTAAAATCGCCAAACTGCCTGAAATCAAGGTCAATGAACCAATTGGGATGGAAAAACCATTTGGTTATCGCAACAAAGCGCAAATCCCTGTGCAAAAGATTCATGGAAAATTAACGACTGGATTTTACCGCAAAAACAGCCATACTCTGGTACCGATCGAAGACTTTTATATTCAAGATCCAAACATCGATCAAGCAATCATCAAAGTCAGAGATATTTTGCAGCGGTTCAATGTCAAAGCCTACAATGAAGAAGCCCATGAAGGTTTCTTACGCCACATTGTCGTGCGTCGTGGGCATCACTCAGGTGAAATGATGGTCGTATTAGTGACACGTAAACCGAAATTCTTCAAGGGAGAAGAGATCGCGGAAGTGATCCACGAAGAGATTCCAGAAGTTGTTTCTGTCATTCAAAACATCAATGAAGAAAAAACCAATGTGATCATGGGCGAATTCGAGCGTGTGTTGTATGGCAAGTCATCGATCGATGATCAATTATTAGGTAAAACCTTCCAAATCTCAGCGAAATCTTTCTACCAAGTCAACACAGCGCAAACAGAAGTCTTGTATCAAACCGCCTTCGAGATGGCGCAACTGTCTGAAAATGATGTCGTTGTGGATGCTTATGCAGGAATCGGAACGATTGGGATTAGTTTGGCTGATCGCGTGAAAGAAGTGTTAGGGATGGAAGTCATTCCTGAAGCAGTGAACGATGCCAAAGCCAATGCCAAAAGAAATGGTGTCGAAAACGTGCATTACTTTATCGGTAAAGCCGAAAAAATCATGCCGCAATGGCTACGCGAAGGCATTCAACCGACGGTCGTCTTCGTTGATCCACCTCGCAAAGGTTTAGATGCCAGCTTTATTGAAACGACCGCTGCGGTTAAACCAGAGCGCATCGTCTACATTTCCTGCAATCCAGCAACCTTGGCTCGTGACCTCGCGTTGTTTGAAGAAGAAGGGTATGTGACAAAAGAAGTCCAACCTGTTGATTTGTTCCCACAAACGACGCATGTGGAGTGTGTCGTGTTGTTAGAACGTCGTTAAGAAAAACGAGTTCTTTTCAGTGATTTTGACCGTGAGTTCTTTTTATGGTAATTGTCATAAAGTCTTACGATAAAAAAGTTACTAGAGAAAGCGAATCAATTGAGAAATAAGCAACTATAACCCATCTGTCTATCTAATTACGTCGATTGTGACGTTTGGAATGGATGAAATATATAACCAGAAACTGGAACAGAAAGAAATTCTTTTTTGTTCCAGTTTTTTTTGTTCTTTCTCATTATTGATGAGCGGGGACAAAATCAATGCAAAAAGCAGGGAAGCTACAAATATGCAGACAGCCAAATCCTTTAACAAAATGGTTTGTCGGCAATTTATAGTTAATGTGTATAAAAATATGGCATAGCGTGATTAGAAAGTATTATAATAAACGTAGTGAATAGAAAATTTTTGTTAGGAGGGATTGCACATGGCAACGATTCGTGCATTTTCACACAAAGAGATTACACCGCAAAATACGCATTTGTCTAGTTTTAAAGTGTTGATAGAGTCAGCTTTTTATGGGAACAATGTCACTTGGATTCATGATCTAGCCACTGCCTATCACTTAGCAAAAGAATCTTCTGGCGCTATTCTTACGGATATGCCGGTCACCCACACCAAGGAGTTAGGACTACCAGAGGATGCAAAAGTCATCGTGTTTAATGACGGAAAAGTGGTTGGACGGACAGCGGCAGCTCGACGCATCATCGGGCATCCTGGAATCCAGCGAGAATTATATGAAGACATTTTGCGAGATGCCTTATACCAAGGAACCCGCAAGCAATTTTATGGTGGTGAAGTTGTTGTAGGATTAGATGAAGCGTTTATGGTCAAAGCTCACCTGTTGATACCAGAGCACTATGAAACCAACTTTTACTCTTATTTGTTGAATTTTCAATTGATGACGAAATCATGGGAAGAAAGGTACCAACGTTCCAAAGAATATCCAGAGACGGACATTTTTTTGTACGCTGATCCAGATTGGTCTCATCCTGATTTTCCTTATGGACTGTCTCTTTTTGATCCTGAACACAATGTTGCGGCAGTCTTAGGTTTAAACTATTTTGGTGAATTGAAAAAAGCGACATTAACTTTGGCTTGGGCTACCGCGCATCGCCATGGCTTTGTGGCGTGTCATGGGGGAATGAAGCAGTATCAGTTACCGAATCGAACATTTACGATGGCTGCTTTTGGTCTTTCAGGATCAGGAAAATCGACTATCACATTGGCAGAACATGATGGCAGATATGAGATCAAGGTTCTGCATGATGATGCATTTGTGATTAATCAAACAAATGGTGCCTCCACGGCTCTGGAGCCTTCTTATTTTGATAAAACGCAAGACTATCCACTAACCAACCCAAATGTCCGCTACTTTATCACCTGTCAAAATGTTGGCGTTACTTTGGATGAGGAAGGAAAGAAGGTCCTTGTGACCCAAGATATTCGTAACGGGAATGGTCGAACCGTCAAATCACGGTATGTCACACCTAATCGGGTGGATCATTTAGATTCGCCAATCGATGCCGTATTTTGGATCATGAAAGATGACACGCTACCTCCTGTAGTAAAAATTGACGATCCGATTTTAGCCGCTGTTTTTGGTTTGACCTTAGCTACGAAGCGTACGACAGCTGAACATGTTGTCGAGACCACGGATATAGATAAACTGGTCATCGAACCTTATGCCAATCCATTTAGAGTCTATCCCTTAGGGGAAGATTTTGCCCATTTCATGCACTTGTTTAAAGAAAACCAAACGGCTTGTTACATTCTAAATACAGGCTTTTACAAAGACAAGAAAGTCACGCCTGAAGTCACGCTGACATCGATTGAAAAAATTGTTGAAGGTGAGGCTAAATTTAAAAATTTCGGCGGGATCACCGAAATGAGTTTCCTGCCAGTAACAGGCTTTAAAGTCGATTTTCAAGATGCCTCCTATGTTGCTCATTTAAGAGAGCGGATGCAAGGACGGCTGGACTTTATTTTGGCTCAAGAGACAGAAAACGATGGCTATAATAAGTTGCCTAAAGATGTAGCAAAGGCAATGGAAAAGGTGATTTCTAAATTAAGTGAGCTTCCTAGCTAATTCAGTTGAATCAAACTTCCGCAAGCGGCTTTTTTCCTGAAACACTTAATTTGTTAGCCAGAAAGGAGCGAATATGAACATTCAGTTTCACCATATCCAAATTACAGTCAATGATGTAAAAAAAGCAGAAGGCTTTTATGATCAATTATTTGCACTATTAGGTTTTGACCTTCAAAAGAAATATTCTGGGTATTTAGAACATGCCGAGATGGAAGTAGTAGAATATATAGGGGATTCATTTGATTTCGGTATTTGTTCCCCACGAAAAGAATGGAAGAACGAGAAAATCGATTCAAGAAAACCTGGCTCTGTTCAGCACATAGCATTTAAGGCGGAAAGCCGCGAAGTAGTAGATGCGATTTTTCCCAAAATAAAAGCTTTAGGGGTAAAGATCCTTCACGATCGACCAATGGAGTACAAAGAGCGCATCGCACCTAACTACTATGCCTTATTCTTTGAAAGCCCAGAAGGCATTCGTTTTGAACTATTTCATTATGCCTGATTCTTTAAACTAAAAGAGCGTGGCATGAACTTGTTGCGTGAACGTGTTCCTATTCAGGTGATCTTTCATTATGGGGTTCGAATGACCATGCGATATCAGAGACAAACTTTTTTCGAACCTGTCATCAGGAAAACTAGAACACTCTTTTTTAAAAGTACGTCTGTCTGGAAAAAACTATTTGTTTCCTAAAATTCATTTGGATAATTCAAAAACAAAAATCTAACTCGTGTGTTAAAAAACGTTCGAATTTTTATCATTCTAGAAGCGAGTGCACCGTGGGTCAATGAGGATTATTGGGTTGATTGCACGACACTTAAGAGATGGAGGAAGATCAATATGGATCAGAGCATTCAGCAAGATATCGAAGCAATCATTTCCCGTCAAAATGATCATGGTGCCGATTTATGGTCGACGCCAGACCATAAATTACTAAAAGGAGCACCCTTTACGACCTTAGAAAGTCCTCTTTATTTACTTGAACTTGGTATGTCACATGAGGAGAACTTATTAAAAGAGACAGCTGCATTGATCTTTCAAGGATGGAGAGAAGATGGCAGATTTAAAATTTCGCCATCAGGGGGGATCTATCCTTGTCACACAGCACAGGCTTTGCGAACGCTGTGTGCTCTTGGTTACGCAAGGGACCAGCGGCTGCAACAGACCTTTCACTATTTTCTTGCTACTCAGGAAGCAGATGGCGGCTGGAAGTGTAATAAGTATAGTTTTGGTCGCGGACCGGAGACCCACTTTTCTACTCCAATGACGACGTTAACGGTCCTTGATGCCTTTCGATATACTCATGATCGTGAGAAGATGGAAACGCTTCATCAAGCAATCGAATTTTTGCTTGCTCATTGGGAGATCCGGCAGCCAATCAGTCCTTGTCATTATGGGATGGGCACATTATTTATGCAGACAGAATATCCCTTTAGAGGGTACAATCTTTTTTATTATCTGTATGTCTTGTCTTTTTATCCTGCTGCCAGAAAAGACGCACGGTTTTTGGAGGCTTTGCAGCAGTTTGAATCAAAAGTTCAAAATGGCAATGTCATCGTAGAACGGGTCGTACCAAAACTGGGGAAACTGAATTTTTGTAAAAAAGGACAAATCAGTCCCTTTGCTACACAGCGTTACCAAGAAATCCTTGCTCGATTGGCAGAGGAATGATGAAAAAAACAGCCCTTTGGAATGTTCCCCCGCATCTAGACGTTTCTTTTTCTTTTCTGGTACACTGTCTGTAAAGAAGCAGTTGATTAAACAACAGAGGAGAGAAAGACATGCAAAAAATATATCTTGTTGAAGATGATGCAACGATCGTCTCTGTTTTAGCAGAATATTTGCAGCAATGGGGGTACGAATGTGTTTCGGCGAAGAATTTTGCTAGCATCTTGCAAGAGTTTCATGAGAACAAACCGGATCTCGTTCTTTTAGATATTTCACTGCCTTATTACAACGGGTATCATTGGTGCCAAGAAATTCGCAAGACGTCAGAAGTGCCGATCATTTTCCTTTCGTCGATGGATCAACAGATGAATCAGATCATGGCGATGAACATGGGAGCAGATGATTATTTAACAAAACCCTTTGATTTAGCCTTCGTTTTGGCAAAAATCCAAGCATTGCTGCGGCGCAGCTATCAGTATAGCCACCAACAAGCGCTGACCTTTGAGATAGGGCAAGTAACCTTTTATCCCACAGAAAATGTATTAAAAAAACAGGGGGAACAGTTGCCGCTGTCTCCAAATGAAGCTCGGATTCTTTCCTTGCTTTTGCAGCATCGAGGGAAGATCGTAGCCAAAGAGACCATCATTGAAATGCTCTGGAATAGTGAAGAATTCATCGATAATAACACATTAGCGGTCAATATGACCCGCTTGCGAAAAAAATTAAGCCAGATCGAACTATCCGATTTGATCCAGACGGTAAAGAATAAAGGGTATTTGATCGAAAAGGAACAGGCCTATGACTAACGTGAAAGAATATTTCGTCCTTTATGGAAAGTTTTATCTCGTTTACCTGCTGTTTAGTGCGGGCCTATTTGGGCTATTCTTTCTCCACAGCCTTTCGTTGGAGCCCTTCATTGACTATGTGGTCTTTTCAGGGGTGATCTTAGGGGGACTTTCCCTTTTTCATTATTTTCGTTACGCACAAAAAAGAAAGCAGCTGCAGCATTTATTAAGAAAAGAACGTATGACGGAAGCGGCGTTGGCGTTCTTGCCTGCCACTCGAAATCGCTTAGAAGACGAATACCAAGCCCTTCTTAAACAATTGGCAAGAGAAAAAACCACTTCTGATTACAAGGCAGCGTTAAAAAATGAAGAAATTTATGAAGATTTCGGCTTGTGGCTTCATCAAATCAAAACGCCTCTAGCTGCGCTGGATCTTTTGGTCCAAAGCGATTCGTTGTCACCGACGGAGGTCAAAGCGGAATTATTTAAGGTGAATGATTACTTGCAAATGATGTTGAATTATTTACGACAAAATTTAGCGAATGAAGATTTTGTCTTTGAGTCGATTGCTTTAGCGCCCCTCGTTCGTCAAACGATCAAAAAGTATGCCTTGTTTTTCTCGAAAAAGAATCTGCAACTGGACATGGCGGTGGATTTGACGGTGACATCTGATCGAAAGTGGCTCGTTTTTATTTTTGAACAGGTTCTTTTCAACAGCTTGAAGTATACCGAAACCGGTGGCATCACTGTTTTCACTAAAGACAATGCCTTGGTGATTCAAGATAGCGGCATTGGTATTCGTAAGGAAGACTTGCCAAGGGTTTTTGAGAAAGGATATACGGGACAAAATGGTCGCTTTCAGCAACGAGCGAGCGGGCTAGGCTTATATATGAGTCAACAAGCGGCTGAAAAAATCGGCTGCCGTTTAGCGATTGATTCTGAAGTAGGACAGGGAACCATCGTCACGCTTCATTTTCCCACCACAAATAACCGATAGCCGCAAACTTTCAACACTGTAAGTTTGCGGTTTTTATTGTAAGTCGCTTTTTTCTGCCAGTCAGCTTATTCTAAAAAGGAAGGAGGGAACAAGATGACACTTTTAAACATTCAACAAGTAAAAAAAATCTATCAAAGTCAGCTGAACGGACAACCCGTTGAAGCGTTGAAAAATATTACCTTTATGGTAGAAGAGGGGGAATATGTCGCTATCATGGGGGAATCAGGTTCGGGAAAGAGTACGCTGCTGAACTTGATGGCAACGTTAGACCAACCGACAGCGGGTGAAATGCAGCTGGATGGCATCGATTTGACCACGATCAAAGAAAAAGACGCAGCGAGTTTTCGACGGGATCACTTAGGCTTTGTTTTTCAAGACTTTAATTTGTTGGACACCTTTTCGGTAAAGGACAATATTTTATTGCCATTAGTTTTATCGAAAGTTTCCGTCAAACAAATGGAAAAGCAGCTTCAGCCCATCGTACAAACTTTAGGGATCGCCGATTTATTGCAGCACTATCCGTATGAATTGTCTGGCGGACAAAAGCAACGGGTCGCCGTCGCACGAGCGATCATCACAAAACCAGAACTGCTTTTAGCAGATGAGCCAACCGGAGCGCTGGATTCGAAAACCTCTGATCAACTGCTGACATTATTTCAACAGATCAATCAAAATGGACAGACGATCGTGATGGTCACTCACAGTTCGATCGCAGCCAGTCGCGCACAACGCGTCTTGTTTATCAAAGACGGGTATGTGTTTCACCAGCTGTATCGAGGGGATCGCAGCAATACCGCTTTTCTAGAAGCAATCGCCGAAACAATGACTGCTGTCTTTGCAAAGGAGGAGTAACGATGTTCTTTCAAAAAATCGCCTTCTCCAATTTGCGTAAAAATGCCAAAGCTTACACAACCTTTTTATTATCCATGAGTTTCTTGGTGGCTGTTTTGATGATGACGCAAATCATCGTAAACAATCCGGGAATGAGAGAACTTCCTAGTAGTCAAAGCGCCATCTTCATGTTTCGTTTAGGAAATATCATCCTCATGATTTTTGCGGCGATCTTTTCCTTTTACACCAATAACTTTTTGATCAAGCAGCGAAAAAAAGAATTTGGTCTCTACAATGTTTTAGGACTAGGAAAACGCGAGATAGCCTTCGTGGTTTTTTGGGAACTCTTTTACAGTTTTCTCATTAGCCTTGCCGCCGGATTGATCAGTGGCTTATTGTTTGCACGATTAGGATTTTTGATTTTGAAGAAAATATTAGCCGTAGGCGAGTTCTTTGTCTTCAAACTGTCATTTGAGAGTATTGGCTTGGTGATCCTGTATTTTATATTCATCTTTGGGTGTTTATTTTTATTTGACCTGTTGCAAGTACGCAAAACCAACCCACTTCAACTGCTACAGGGAAGCAAACGTAATGAAAAAGAGCCTCGTGCGAAAGGCATTTTAGCACTTTTGGGTGTCCTTTGTTTAGTGGCAGGATATACGATTTCTGTGACAATCAAGTCGCCCATCAGTGCCTTAGGCCTCTTCTTTGTCGCAGTTATCCTCGTGATTTTAGCCACCTATCTGTTGTTTATTTCTGGCAGTATCAAAGCATTGCAGTTTTTAAGAAAACGAACGACCTATTATTATCAAACGAACCATTTTATCAATGTCTCTACCATGTTGTATCGGATGAAACAAAATGCGGCTGGTTTAGCGAGTATCTGTATCTTATCAACGATGGTGTTAGTGACCGTTGCTACGACCGCCAGTCTTTATTTTGGACAAAAGAATGTGATCGAAACCCGTTATCCGTACGATGTTCAAATTGAATCAGCAGCTGATTCCCAGCAAATCAACACAGCGATTGATGGACTTGAAGAGAAGCTAACGATCAAAGAGCGCCAACAAGTCACTACAACAAGACCGTTGCTTTTTACCTTTGAGGAACCAAATTTTGTTCCCTCAACCACTTTTGAAGAAAATAGCGGTAGCTTAGATAAAGTTGTGTATCTTATTTTTCTTACCAGTTCTGAATACCATGAAATCACCGGGAAAACAGGACCTGCTGAAGATGAATTATTCGTTTTTCCCGCAACCTGGACCCAACAAGCATTACCAGAAAAGGCCACAATCGATGATCGTCAATTTCGCTTGCGGGAATTGAAAGAACTGCCAACATTCACGAAAACAGAAAACCCCGTTCAGCATCTTGTTCTCGTGGCGGATGATCAGTGGCTTTCCGAAAAGCTAAGCTCTTGGTATCAAAACGAAGATTTCCAGCTTTACCAGCAACCAGTAACAACAACAGTCTTCAATTTTCAAACAGCAGAAGCAAGCGATCGTGAAATCATCGCAAAAGAGATTCGCAGCGAACTTCTGGCAGCAGATGCTCATGCGAGCGTTCAGTCAAAAGATCTTTTTGAAGATGAGACAAAAACCTTTACTGGTGGTTTTTTCTTCTTAGGCTTGATTTTTGGTGTGATCTTTATTTTAGCTGCCGCGTTGATCATTTATTATAAACAAGTCTCCGAAGGAATGGAGGACAAAGAACGTTTCGAGATCTTGCAAAAAGTTGGGTTAAGCCATAAGGAAGTCAAACAAGTGATCCAGCAGCAAGTCTTGATGATCTTCTCGTTTCCTTTGGCTGCTGCGATCATCCATTTAGCGTTTGCTTTTCCGATGATTCAGAAGTTGTTGCTTCTTTTTGGTCTAACAGATCGCAACTTATTGATTACGGTATCGATTATTTCTGTCCTATTGTTTACAATGATTTATCTGCTGGTGTATTTCATCACCGCAAGGGTCTACTATCGATTGGTGGAGCGCAAACAGTAGAAGATGGACAAACGCTATTTTGTCAGATGATAGCTGGATGGATTAGCCGTCACCGACAGGAGCTACAAAAATAAAATGTAAGAACACCCATTCGTGAAGCGACGCTCAAAAGTTAGAATTTTTGGTCTAACATTTTGGAATTGCTACATGATTGAGGTGTTTTTTTTGATAATACGCCCGTTAGCCCACTTTTTTAGAGTTGAAAAAAAGCCTTAGGTGACCTATAGTGAAAAGGAGTAAAGCGCAGGTGCAGAGTGCCGTGCGGATGATAGTCATTTCCAAATAAAAGGGATCATGTGATCCAAAAAGGAGAAAGCCTTATGAAAGAGCAGAAGATAACCATTGGATTCCCCTTAAGAGGTGAGTGGCTTGCGCCGACTACACCAGCCGAGAAGATTCCTAGCCATGGTACCGATCGAATGGGGTTGCGTTATGCCTTTGATTTTTTACAAGTTAACTTTGAGGGGAAAACCAAGGCTTTTCATAATCGAAGCTTTCTGCGCTATTTCTTCTTAGGGGTTCCGCTGGAGAGCTGTTATTGTTGGGGCGAAAAAATCTATGCACCTTGTGATGGCGAAGTAATTGTTGCAAGAGATGGCTATCGGGAACGGAAAATCGTTCACTGGATCAGAGACTCTTCGATCGCTGTAAAAAATGGTTTGTTTTATAATGAACACAAAGATGATTATCAACAAATAGCTGGCAACTACATTGTGATAAAAGCTTCTGAGGGCGTTTATATGGCATTTGTCCATCTGCAAAAAGGATCTGTCACTGTTTCCGTAGGACAAAACATCACCAAAGGGATGGTGATCGGAAACGTCGGCCATTCAGGAAATTCGACTTCGCCTCATCTCCATATATCAAGTGATGGACACCAGTGATATCGCTCATGCAAAAGGGCTTCCTTGTCGTTTTGAAGAATACGAGGTTTACCGAGAAGGACGATGGATAAAGGTTTGGAATCAGATGCCAGATAGTACAGAACGGATAAGATTTTTGCAGGAGCATTAGGGACAAGCTGTGAAACATTCATAGGGGGCATCGCCGAAATGATTAGAAGAAAGAACATTTAATCGTTTCTGAGCTTCTTTAAAAAATTTGCAACAATCTTAGGTATTCAGAAAATGTATCTCTGGGGGAAACAAATGAAGCAATTACCCAATATTCTTACCACTTCTCGCCTAATTCTCGCACCATTTTTACTATTCCTTCAGCCAATGTCTGGCTGGTTTTGGCTGCTTTATTCTTATTGTTTTTTAAGTGACCTCGTCGATGGGCTACTTGCAAGAAGGATGAAGCTCACCAGTGAGGTCGGTGCCTTACTAGACAGTTTCGCAGATGTCAGCTTTTTTCTCGCCGTTTTTCTTTCTTTACTACCACGGCTTCTGGAAACCCAAGCAATCATGGTTTGGATCTTGGTGATCGCTATCATCCGTTTCGTCAGTTATCTGATTGGCTATGTAAAATATCGGTCTTTTAGCAGTCTGCATACATGGCTCAACAAAGCAGTCGGATTTCTTTTATGTATTTTCCCGTTGTTGCTCATCATGTTCCATGAAAAAATTGTTATCTTGATTTTGGGGATCATCGCCACTATTTCCGCATTAGAAGAATTGCTGATAACGATCCTCTCAAAAAAACTGGATAGAAATCAAAAATCGATAATCGAAAGTTTTAAGTAAGGCGCCTCTGTCATTGAGGGCCTTTTTTTGCTTATTCAAAGCTAACAGTCTTTTAAAAGATTCGTTAAAAACAATTTTAAAAATAACATTGAAAACCATTTTTAATGGCCTTATGCTTATCTTTGAAGGAGGCTTACAAATGAATAGACAAGAACTGCATGCATGTATCAGTAAAAACCAGCCTAATATTTGCCAAATTTCTGCCTACCAAAATGGAAAGGAAATTTACTCGGATGAATGGCATGAGTATAAGCCAGAGGACACTTGCCACCTTATGTCCGCTACGAAAAGTATCGTTTCTCTACTAGTCGGGATAGCGATCGATCAAGGCTTCATCAGGAGTGTCAATGACAAAGTACTTGATTATTTTCCAGACTATCAAGTAAAACGGGGCGAAAAAACGATTTACGACATTACCATCAAACACCTATTAACGATGCGAGCCCCGTATAAATGCAAAGGTGATCCATGGACAAAGGTTTGCTCGAGTGATGACTGGACCAGCGCCTCGCTTGATTTATTGGGAGGAAGAAAAGGAGTGACAAATGAATTCAATTATCAAACCGTTTGTCTGCAGATTCTCACTGGTTTGTTAGCGAAAGCTTCTGGAATGACGACTGTTGATTATGCGAACCATTATTTATTTCGACCTCTTGGCGTAGCCGAAATGACCAGCTATTATGCGGAAACGGCAGAAGAGCATAAGCACTTTACGATGGACAAGGCACCAAAAAAACCAGTTTGGTTTTGCGATCCTTTAAATATTGGCACTGCAGGTTACGGGCTTTGTCTTTCAGCAAAAGATTTAGCCAAAATTGGTGAGCTATGCTTGAACCATGGCATCCATCAAGGAAAACAAGTGATTTCCTCACAATGGCTCACTGAAATGGTCAATCCGCTAGAGACAAACATAGAGAAATTTCAAAACATGAGTTATGGATATTTGTGGTGGATTTTGGATACTGAGAAAAGCACCTATGCCGCCATCGGCAATAGTGGAAATGTCCTTTACATCGATCCCAAATCAGAGATTGTTATCGCCATTACGGCTTATTTTAAGCCAACTGTCTTTGATCGAATCGACTTTATCGAGACAGATCTTAAACCATTTCTATTTCAATAACGAGCAATAAGTAAAAGCAGTCCGCTGTCATAAGCCGACTGCTTTTTTGTAGGTAACAGCTTTAAGAATCCTTTCTTGATCGCGACAAGCAGAGACCTATTGAGAAAACTTGGCTACTCGTTTTATGAATTTATAATCTAGCAATTTGGTACCACATATAGGTGGCTAAATGAATAATAAACGGAAGATAAATAAGAAATGAACAAAATGACCAAACAATCACCGTCGTAAACTTGGTATACTATAATTGAGAAGAAAATCACAAGCGAAAGGAGCGGTAGGAGTGTTTTCAGAAATCAGTATCTATCAAGTGAAACCAAGTGAAGTCGATACCTTTGAAGCAATCATGCAAGAAGCAACAGAGGCAATGAAGGTCATGGAGGGAGCTATGTTCTTTCGATTAATGAAACGAACCCACTACATTAAAGAAATGAGCACCATCAAGGAAGGGCGCCTGCCTGATCCATTGACAAGAGTCATAAAATGTGTGAAATATGCCCACTATTGGGAGTTTGATACCGAAGAAAACTATGGTAAAGCTCAAAAAAGGTTGTATGAAAGTTATTGGAAAGCAATGGAGAAATGTTTGATGGTTCCCCACGACAAGCTATTGGGGGAAGTTGTTGGGTGATCGTGTCCGTATCGAAGGCTCTCCAGTTGAACGGACTTTTCGTTCCAACTGTCTAGAGATTACAAGTGGAAATACAACAGGAGGTTAAAAAGTCATTTGAAGGTTGAATCGACAACTATTCGTTTTTTAAGCGCTCTATTTCTTGAGGGAATCAGAAAGGAGGGGAACACGATGGCACAGGTTGCTTTTCATAACTCATACAAATTAAAAAAGGGTGTTTCAACAGCAGAATTTGTTCGAGTCGTTGAACAATTAAACCGTGAATATATTTCCAAACAAAGAGGGTATCTTTCTTTTGAATTATTCGTAGATGGAGAAATTTGGGCGGACATCACCAAGTTCGAAACGAAAGAAGATGCGGAAGCATTTGCCCGATGCGGCACGCCAAATGCCTTTGCACAAAAGTTTTATTCGTTCATCAATTTAAACAGTTGCCGCTCTCACCTATATACGATTGAAAAAACGTTCAAATAACTTAGCCACCATGGAATAAACAGCGCAAAAAACAATTCATATGAAAAGAGGAACTTTTTATGACAAAAACAGCAGAATGGTATCAAGGAAAAGCCGGTCGGGCAGAACATTTGGTCTATTTAAATAAGGAAGCCAAAGAGCTTGAGAAACTGATTCAAGGTGACAAAACAATGATCATTCGGGGGGCAGCCGGAAGAAAATCACCATTAGGAGGAAGAGCAAAAATCAACGATCTTGTTTATTTTGTGGAGACCGGCGGCGATTTGACCATCACTCATCGGGGCATCCTCGCCAACGTGATTGAATCTGAAAAGATGACGAAAGAAGAATCCATAGATTTTGTAAAACGCTATGAAAAAGAGTTGAATTTATCGAAAAAACAAGTCGATCGTTGGGCAGGAAAAAAATATCTAGCGGTCTATGAAATCGCTGAATTAGAAGAAATAACACCATTTCAGTACAATCGTGAAAAAAATATGGATGATTGGATCATCACTGATGATATCAACAAAATCAAATTGTAACGTAGCGAAAACCTTAAAAAACGAAGCGCAAAGGAGTTGAGTGAACGGATGGAAGGCAAAGAGCAATTGTTTCGAGACAAAAACGTGAAACCAACAGAGCAGCTGATTGCTGAATCACTGGGAGAGGAATATGCCATTTATCAACGTTTTATCGAAACTATTAAAAACGAGGGTATCTCTCTTATGGATTGGCGCTATTACCAAGATGGAAAAGCGTGGTTGTCCAAAGGAGAATACAAATGGACAACGACTTGTGGAACGAATAAAGTGAAACCGATTTTTTGGCTCTCGTTGTGGGAAGGGTTCTTCAAAGTTTCCTTTCACTTTAGCGAGAAAGTCCGAACACAGTTATTGTCTTTACCAATCAGTGAAGAGACAAAAGAAGCCATTTATAAGGCGCCGACCAATGGCACAAAAATGAAGTTTTTCTCTGTAATTTTTGATGTAGCTAGTGATAGTTCTTTGAATGATATTTATGTTTTAGTCAACTTCAGAAAATCATTTATCTAAAGGGATTCGGAGATAACGAAGAAAGTAAGGTAAGGTTTTACTGATCGTTGCTGTAGAGGTTACTCTTGGTAGCATGAATGAAGTATTGCCGTAAAAAAAGCGTTAGCTTTTCTTACGGTATTTTTTTTGATTTTGTACAACATAAACTCGATTATGC
>OKVQ01000196.1_pt1 | contig 29644 bp, 22 predicted proteins | sample 1606821 | NCBI WGS metagenome assembly OKVQ01 (sample SAMN03281009, study PRJEB24777) | human gut metagenome | isolation source: fecal sample PR192 from 1 month old female Indian infant, vaginally... | reverse complement strand
GGTCCTTGTGATTCATATATGCCGTCATTATTGCTCTCCCCAGTGAATCGACACCCCATCATACCCCGCATATGAGAAAGCCTCCCGCCGCTGTTCAGCAGTGGGAGGCTCACCCAATGGAAGGAGAATAGAGGGGTAAGAATTATCGTCTGAGCCAGACCCTCATCTGGCCGACCTCGCGGTTGGCCCATGAGTAGTACGGCACCAGTGTCAGTATGGCTGCTTCAGTGGCTGGCGCAACGTCGGCGGACGCATATAGCGCGGCGTCATCGCTATCAGCCTGCTCACGCACAGCCGGCAACGAGACGGTATGCACACCGCCCAGCAAATCAGACTGGAACTCGGTCTTAGCGGCAGCGGCATCAACGCCATCGGCCAAACGGTAGTTCCACAGATCACCGGGGTTGTCGGCCTGCTCGACGCAGTAGACCAGCAGGCCGCGCATGACGGCCACCTGGCCGGCGTCGGAACGCACTCGGGAGTTGGCACGCACGAACTTGACGGGCATATCAAGCTCCAACGTATCGCCCGCGTTGACCATCAGATACACAAAGCCATCTTCAGGCTGAGCCACGGCAGACTTGCCATTGACGGTCAGCGCATAAGAGCCCAAGGACCAACCGGGGATACGCAGTCCGAATCGGACCGAGCTGTCCGTAGCGCTGGCGGGCAGGCTCACCGTGTATTCCACGTGACCGTTCCACGGGAAGTCCGAACGCTGTTCAACCGTGAGTCCGGAAGCGAACTCGGCCTTATTGGCGATGAACTGGTGGCTGAGCACGGTCTTGCCACCGTCGCGCTCGGTGTAGATGTAGCGGTCCACGGAAGCACAGGTCTCACCGTACATCGTGTCGTTCGGCAGATCGTAGTCGTAGGTGAACGACTCGCTCACGTGGGTGGAACCGATTGCACCGGTGACATACATACGACGGGTGACGATGTTCTTCCAGAAACGCTTGGCGGTGTCGATCAGCCCCTGATCGCCGAGCAACCGACCTACATGGGCCACGCCGGTGCACAGGTAGCCGACGCGCACGGCGTGGCCGTCCGCGGTCTGCTGGTCGCGCACGGGTTCGGCAGCCTGGAAGTAGGTGGGCTTGTAGAAGCCGAGGTCAGGGAAGATGTTGTCGCCGTTCAACGCCTTGAGCTGCTTGGCGTAGAACTGCGGATCCTGACCGCGCACGTCGATGAGGTACCGGGAAAGCGTCAGGTAACGCTTCTCGCCGGGCTCCTCATACAGCTTGGCGAGGGCGAGCTCAATCTCCGGGTGGCCGTCGGCACCGTGAATCTTGCCTTCTTCGGGGCCGAAGTTGGCGTCCAGACAGTCGGCCATCTTCTTGGCGACCTCAAGGGCCTGCTCATTGCCGGTCACCTGATGGTAGGCGACGGCGGCCTCGATGTAGTGACCCATCACATACATCTCGTGGCTCTGCTGAATCAGGCTGAAGCGCGGGCGGTCGGCCCATACGCCGGACTTGACCTGATACGGAGTGTCCAAGTAGCCGTCCGGCTGCTGAGCGCGGGCGATGAGATTGACCGTGCGATCGCACAGCGCCTTGAGTTCGGGATCCGGATGGTAGGCCAGCGCATAAGCGGCTTCCTCAAGCCACTTGTAGACGTCGGAATCCTGGAACACCATGCCGTGGAATTCGTCGTCCAATTCGCCGGCGACAACCTTCAGATTGGCGACCGCGTGGCTTTTGTTGTCAGCCAGCTGGTTGCCAGCCGGGTCGTCAGGCACTGTGGTGTCGATTTCGTCGTTCATCACTCACCACTGGTAGGGGATGACGGATTCGACGATCTGGTCGCGACGCCGCGCTGGAACGTCAGCATGTCGAGAAACTGCGGTCCCTCAAGGTCGACGGTCCACTCATCGTGCAGTGCGAAACCAACTCCCGGCCCACGCTTGGCCATGACTGGGGCGTGCCACTGGTCTACGTCTACGGCCCCTCCACCGATGCCGAAGATTGTTCGGTCACCTGTGACAATGTGGACGCCGGTTGCATGGCCATCAACCATCTCATTTCTTGCGGTCGCCGGCACATCGCCATTATCGGCGGCGGCGAAACCTATACCGTTGCCACCGACCGCACCAAGGGTGCGCTCGAGGCACTGGCTGAGCTGGGCATCGAACCGGCCGGGCCAATCCGGTATGGCAAGTGGGATGAGAGTTGGGGCCGCGCCGCCACCCGCCTGCTGCTCGATCAGGGCGTCACGTTTGACGCTGTGGTCTGCCAAAACGACCAGCTGGCCCGAGGCTGCATTGACGTGCTCAAGCAGCAGGATCTACGCATTCCGGATGACGTCGCCGTTATCGGCCGACGATAACTGGTCGGTACTGACCTCCAACTCGGGGCCCGCACTGACGTCAATCGACAACGAAACCGAAACTATCGGACGGCGTGCGGCATGATACTTGGTCGATGCCATCGACGGCAACCCGCATCACGGTGTCGACTACGTACCCTGCCACCTTATCCAGCGCGAATCCACCCTCCCGCTGGACTGATATCAATCGATACCCTACCGCTTCTTGGTTTTGCGGCCCTTTAAGTAGATGTCGATGACGATCCATACGCCGAGGGCGAAGGCCACGACGTAGCCCATGAAGCCGATGACCGGAATGCCGAAGATAATCGGCTTCATGCCGGCGTAGTAGACAATCGACGAGCCAACGAACAAACCGACCACAATCAGGGCCATCGTCAGACGATTCACCATATCCGAAAGCAGCTGGAACGGCTCTTCGGAGCCGACCAGTTCCATGTTGACACGCAACTGACCACGGGTCAGCATACGGGCCACGGTCTTGAGTTCGGTCATGGTGCTGAGCGTGGCATGCAAAGCCTGATGCCCCTCAACGCCCAGCGACTTGATCTCGTCTTTGGTGGCGTTCTTCAGCGATTTCGACGTGGCGATATGGTCGGAAATGATTTCGATCATATTCACATCAGGAATGAACTCGTCCAGTAAGCCTTCGAGCGTAACCAACGCGCGGCCGACGGTGGTCACCGTACTGGGCACCTCGATGTTGTGGCGGCCGGCCATCTGCGTCAGTGCGGTCAGGAAAGCGGCAATGTCCAGTTCGGCCAGATCCACGGTGCCGAATTCCTTGACGATCACGTCCAGATCGGCCAATAGCGCGGGATAGTCCTCCGGATCGGCCTCGGTGCCGGCAAATCGCAGCAGCCCCTCGGCCAGAGCGGGCGAATCCTGTTTGGCGACAGCGAAAATCATTTCTTTGAGGACTGCACGGGTGCGCTGGTCGAGCCGACCGGTCATACCGAGGTCGATAAGTACGATCTGGCCGCCCCGGATGAGGATATTGCCGGGATGTGGGTCGGCGTGGAAGAAGCCGTCGTCGAGAATCTGTGTGGCGTAATTGTCGACGAGCTTGGTGCCGATCTCCTTCAAGTCATAACCGGCGTCGATGAGCTGGCCCGGGTGGGAGACGGAGATGCCGTCGATGTACTCCATGACCACCACATGCTCGGTGCACAGTTCGGCGTACACCGTCGGGCAGTCCATGTATTTGAATCGGGCGGCGAAACGCTTGAATTCGGCGAGATTGCGGGCCTCGATCAGAAAGTCAGTCTCCGATTCGAAGGTGTCCCACAGCTCCTCGACCACGCCCTTCAGGTCCACGATCTGTGAGGTGCGAATCACCTTAGTGGCGGCCTTGGCTATGGAGCGCATGATGGAGACGTCCTGGGCCATGATTTCGCGCACACCCGGGCGCTGCACTTTAATGGCCACATCTTCACCGGTTTTCAGCGTGGCGCGATGTACTTGCGCCAGTGAAGCAGAGCCCAACGGCTTGGGGTCGATATGCGCGAACATCTCGTCGGCGGGACGCCCGTATTCGGCGGCAAGCACATCCAACACCGTGGAATACGGCATTGGGTCGGCGTCGGCGCGCAGTTTGGCGAGTTCGTCGCAGAAGCTTTGCGGCAGAATCTCGGAGCGCATCGACAGAATCTGGCCCACTTTGACGAACGTGGGACCGAGCGCCTCGAACATGAGGCGCATCTTGACCGGAGTCAGGCCGTGCAGCACGTCGAATTGCTCGACGATTCTGGTGATCTGCCCCAGTCGTTTGATCTTGCCACGGCGCGTCAGATGGTAGCGCGTGGCGAAATCGTTCCTGCGTCCGAACAATGCCAGCGTTTCGTCGGATACGCTGGGGGTCGCCTTGTCAACGGTCCGCTTGAGCGTGTCCGACGTGTCGGCGAATCGGTTCGCTGCCGCCTTACGTTCGGCTTTCGCAGGCGTCAGAATAGGGTCGACCCTGCTGGAAAGCGGGGTCGACTCTGATTCCGGCGTAGTGCGTGTGGGCTTGGTCACTCGGCCTTGCCCTCGTCAGCGGGCTTGTCGGCGGCGCTGGTGTCGGCTGCGGCAGCAGCTTTGTCGCCGGCTTCGGCAGCGGCCTTCTTGACGTCATCCACCGTCTCGCTCACCTTGCGCTTGAGCTCGGTGTTCAGGGCCTTGCCCTGCTCAACGGTGATCTCGCCCTTCTTGACGAGCTCATCGACAAGCTCGCTGCTCTTCTCATATCCGGTGGCAAGGGCACCGATGCCCGCCAGCAGGACCTTGCGCAGGCCATCGCCCAAATCAAAATCAGCCATGATACCCCTCCTTCGAGGTCCGACATGGCCTGGTGCCATGTCTCGTACCACCAAGCCTAGCGCAAAAAGCAGGGCAATGTACTAGACCCTCAGACTGATTTCGGCTGGTTTTTCGCTGATTGGTACTTACCGAGGCCTCACCGAGGACGTTCGGCGGCAGCCTTGCGCGCGTTGGTGGCCACTTGATCGAGCCGGGCGAGTTCCTTGGCCTGTTCGGGGGTCTGATCGGACATATCGAACGTACCGTAACGACGAGTCACGGCGGTTTCGATAAGGAAATCGCTGATGGCGGGGTTTTTAGGCAGCAACGAGCCGTGCATGTAGGTGCCGATCACGTTGTGCACGCGCGCGCCCTCGGTATGGTCTTCGCCGTTGTTGCCACGGCCATCCTGATCGACCATGCCGAGCGGCTGTACGCCGTCGCGCAGGAATGTCTGGCCGGAGTGGTTTTCGTAACCAATCACATCGCCGAATTGATCAGAGTGCTCAACCAGATTGCCAATCATGCGCACGTCCTGGCCTACGGTGTAGGCACCGATGACGCCGATGCCGTCCAGTCGGGTACCGTCCACGGTTTCGAAGTATTCGCCGAACAGCTGGTACAGGCCGCAAATCATAAGCATAGGGGTACCGTCTGCGGCCAGCGAGCGCAGCAGGTCGGCACGCATGTAGAAGTCATCAATAATCTTCTTTTGACCGGTGTCCTGACCACCACCGCCCAGAATGAGATCGACATGCTCCGGCCAGTCATCACCCTGATTGTATTGGTGAATAACCGGCTCATAACCATACAGGCTCAGTCGACGGCTGACAGTCAGCACATTGCCCGAGTCACCGTAGATGTTCATGTCCTTCGGGTACAGGGACATGATGTCGATTATCTTGCTCATGTCACGTTCTCCTTGTCGATATCCCCGCCGGTGGGAAGTGGAGAGTTCCCGATCCGGGCTATTTCTACTCTCCCGCTGGCGGGAGGTGGCGCGAAGCGCCGGAGGGTGGTTACTTGCCTACGCCTGCGTCTCGCACTTCGGTGATGCGGCCCAGTACTGCTCGGGTCTTGAGCATGGCAGTGTACGTGCAGTAGACGTGTTTGCGTTTGCCGGGGTTGGTGTTCACGAATGCGGTGACCGCCTGCTCGAGGTCGGTGTTCGTATTGGCGACCGGCACTTGGTCGTAGCCCAGTCGCAATGCCATATCCCAAGCGCGCACGCCGGAGACCATGTTTACACCGGACTCGCGCAGTGAGGTAAAGTCCACATCCCACAGCCAGCTCATGTCGCGTCCGTCCGCATATTCGTCGTTGATGGCGATCATGGTGTCCGCGCCGGCCGGACTGAAGCTGGCCAGCGAGAGACGGAAGCCCATTGGATTTTTGACCAGCAGTAGCTCGACCGGGGATCCGTTCACATCGATGACCTCGCCGCGCCCGAATGCCGGGGTGACGCGGGAAACCGCGGCGATGAGATCGTCTGCGGATACGGCACAGGCATTGGTTGAGGCTACGGTTTTGGCGGCAGCAGTGTTGTCTTGCATTACCGCACGGGCCACAGCCAGTGCGGCTGCGGCGTTGTAGAGGTTGTAGACGCCTTCGAGTTTGACATCGGTGGCGTAGTCTTGGCCGTCCATGTGGAAGGTGGCATGGTGGTCACCAACCGCGGTGAGGGCCACGTCGGCGGGAAGGTCATGCTGACCACCCTCCGGCGCTGACGCGCCACCTCCCGCCAGCGGGAAGCCATCTTCCCGCCCCCGCTGGCGGGGGCTGTCCGACACAGTCGGACTGGGGGTGGTTGTCGTTTCCGCACTTACCGTCGTGGCCATATCGTCATCGGACGGGAAGAAGTGCTTCAAATCGTCCGTAAGACCGAAGTAGCACACCGCAGTGCCGGCCGGCACTTTGGCAGCGAGCGCTGCAATACGCGGATCCTCGCGGTTGAGCACCACGATTCCGGTGGTAGCTTCAGCCACATGGCTTAACAGGTGGGCAGTCGTATCGATTTCGCCGAAGCGGTCAAGCTGGTCGCGCATCACATTGAGCAATAGGGCATAACGGGGCTTGACCTGCTTCACGAAATGCACGGCATACGCCTCATCCAGTTCCAGCACGGCGATGTCGGCGTCCAGTTTGCCGGCAAGATTCACCTCGGTGAGCAACGCGGAGACCACGCCACGCACGAAGTTCGAGCCGGTGGGATTGGTGAATACCTTCAATCCCAAATCAGAAAGCATCGAAGCGACCATGCGGGTGGTGGTGGTCTTGCCGTTCGTGCCAGAAACCAGTACCACGCCGAGCGGCAGCTGATCCAGTGTGCGAGACAAGAATCCGGGGTCGATTTTCTCCACGACCTTGCCTGGCAACGCCGAACCACCATGTTTGGTGATGCGGGAAGCGAAGCGAATCAATCGGCCTACAGCCACGGTGGCAAACATGATCACACCCCCTGATTGGCGTTGTAATCCTGCGGCATGTCCTTGAACTTGGACGTGGCGCCAAGGAAGGCGAGGTGGAAGGTCTCGGTCGGACCGTTACGGTGCTTGGCCATGATGATGTCGGCCTCACCTGGGCGGTCTTCCTTGTCGTAGAAGTCCGGGCGGTGCACCAGGAACACCACGTCGGCGTCCTGTTCGATCGAACCGGATTCACGCAAATCGGAGAGCTGCGGCTTCTTGTCGTTACGCATTTCCGGGCCACGGTTCAGCTGGGACAAGGCCACAACCGGCACTTCGAGTTCCTTGGCCAAGAGCTTCAGGGCACGGGAAAATTCGGAAACCTCCTGCTGGCGGGATTCCACGGCTTTACCCGAGGTCATGAGCTGCAGGTAGTCGATGACCACGAGCTTCAAGTCATTGGTCTGCTTGAGTCGGCGGCACTTCGCACGGATCTCCATGAGGCTCATGTTCGGGCTGTCGTCAATGAAGAACGGCGCGTTTTGCATCTTGTTCCAGAAATTGTTCAACGTGTTCCAGCGTTCGGGCGTGATATCGTCCGCGCGACGCAAGGCGGCCATCGGAATATTGGTCTCGGCGGAGATAATGCGCTGAGCAAGCTCCACCTTGCTCATCTCGAGGCTGAATACCACGGAAGTCATGTTGTGATGCAGCGCTGCGGCACGGGCGAAGTCGATGCCAAGCGTGGATTTGCCCATGGCCGGACGTCCTGCGACGACGATCATCTGTCCGGGCTGCAGACCTTGGGTTACGTCATCAATGTCTCGGAAGCCGGTCGGCACGCCCTTCTGGACCAGACCGTTCTGCAGTTTGTCCAACTGGTCGAGCGCGTCATGCACCACCGGGCCGATGGCGGCATAGTCCTGACGGACCTTGCCCATGGACATCTCATAGATTTCGGACTGGGCAAGATTGACCACATCCTCGGCCTGTGAGCCTTCGGCAGAGTAGCCGAGCTGTGCAATCTTGGTGCCGGCAGCAATCACGTTACGCAGAATCGCCCTTTGGTGGACGATTTCGGCGTAATACATGGCGTTAGCAGCGGTAGGGACGGAGGCCACCAGACTATGCAGATAATCCGCGCCACCAACTTTCTCAAGATTGCCATCGGCAAGCAGCTGGTTGGCCACAAGCACCACATCCACCGGCTGGCTGGCGGAGAACAGATCAATGATGGCGTTATATATCGTCTGATGCTTCGGCTGGTAGAAGTCGGTCACGTCGATGGTCTGCGACACCTCGCCGATGGCATCCTTGCTCATCAGCATGCCGCCGAGCACGGCCATTTCCGCGTCGTCGTCATGCGGCGGCACGCGGTCAAAAATCGGGTCGCCAGCAGCTGTCGCCCCGGATGCCCCGCTACGGCTGCCACGATCGGCGCCGCCCTGATAGCTGGCGCCGCCCGAGTAACCGCCTTGATATGAAGTGTCGTTTCCTTCTGCCATAGCCACCAAGTATAGAGAGAGCAGCGCCCGACGGAAGATATCGTACGGTAACGAAGTAATTACGTGAATATGCGAGCGCCAGAAGATAACGCCCCCAGAAGCCTCCACTCCGTATTTCGCCACCGCAAAAAGGGAAGATGCGATGGCTTACATATTGGTATGTGCTTATGCGTTTTTATGCACAGCCAATTCAGCAGTTATTCATCAATGAGACATCGCGGCAACACGCGGAAGCTGAAATGTGGATAGAGAAAAAAGTTATCCACATTTGGGGGATAACTTTGGGGATAATCCACTGAGTTATCCACACATGGGGGATAACTTGGTGGACAAAGGGGGGATAACTTGATGTAGTCCTTAAAGCTGCTTGCGCGATGAAACAATGCATGGTATGCGTGTGAGCGTGCACATAGATCCTTCCTCCGCCGACGGCAATAGCCGAACCGTCAATCGCCGCATCATCGCGCTGGCATTGCCTACCTTTGGTCAGCTCATCGCCGAGCCGACCTTTGTGCTTATCGACACGGCCATCGTTGGCCATATTGGAGACACGGCGCTTGCGGGTCTTTCCATCGGCTCCACCATCATTCTGACCGCCGTTGGGCTATGCGTTTTTCTGGCCTACTCGACCACCGCACAAGTGGCGCATCTGCTCGGTGCGGGGCACCGCCGCGAAGGCTTGCAGGCCGGCATCGACGGACTTTGGCTGGCTTTGGGCATCGGCATCGTGCTGAGTCTTGGCCTATTCGCCGGAGCCGAGCCGTTATGCCAGGCGCTGGGCGGGAAAGGTGCTGTTTTGGACCAGGCGGTCGCCTATACACGCGCCATTATGCTGGGTGCCCCTGGCATGCTGCTGGTATACGCAGCGAACGGCATCTTCCGCGGATTGCAGAAAGTGCGCATCACCCTGATTGCGGCGGTGAGTGGCGCCGTAATGAACGCGGTACTTGATGTGCTGTTCGTAATCGTGCTGCACTGGGGTATTGCCGGCTCGGGCATAGCGACCCTGATAGCGCAATGGTATATGGGACTGTTTCTGGTCACGCCGGCCATTCTCTGGGCGCGCGCGGACGGAGCGAGCCTCAGACCGCGGATTGCCGGCATCGCTGCAGCAGGCGGCGACGGACTACCATTGTTCATCCGCACGCTGGCGATTCGCGCGGCGATGGTGGCTACCGTCGCCTGCGCGGCGCGCATGGGTACCTCTGTGCTCGCCGGTTTTCAAGCGGTGAACTCCTCTTGGAATTTCGCGATGAACATGCTGGATTCAGTGGGTATTGCCGGGCAAACGCTTGTGGCCACCGCATTGGGTGCGGGCAGCGTAAGCCGAGCCCGTCAATTGACCCGAGCAACCGGGCGTGCAGGACTGGTGACCGGCGCAATCATCGGTGTGGTCTTTGCAATAGTCGGACTATTTGCCGGACACCTGTTCTCCCCCACGCCGCATGTTCAGATACTGATTGCCGTTGGCATGGTGACTACGGGCGTGTTCTTCCCCTTACAAGGCTGGATGATGGCGATTGACGGCATTCTGATTGGTGCGCGCGATTACCGCTATCTGGCCGGCACCTGCACATTGACTGCTGTGGTCTATATTGCCCTGATACTGGTGTTGGCCAGTATCGTGACACCGATAATGCCTAATGATCTGTCACGGACCGCGATGCTCTGGGCAGCGTTCAACGTGGTGCTGATGGGCGGACGAGGCCTGTTCAACGGACTGCGCGTGCGGTCGGACGTCTGGATGAAGTAGTTCACAACAATCACGGCCGCACTTCTCTCCCCCACCCGGCTGCGCCGGGAGTCCCCTCGTCAGAGGGGACTTGGATTGCTACATCACGGCGCGCACGGCTGCGTACATGCCATGCACAATCTGTTCACGCCACTTGGACCAGCCGTATTGTTTGGTGATGCTCTCGCCGGCGGTGGCACCCAACGACGAGCCATCAGCACGGGTCAGATCGAACAGCATATCAAGCAAGAGCTTGTTATGGTGCAGACGGTCGGCCAGTTCCTCAGCCACGGCCGGGTCGTTGGGATCCTTGCCTGTGGCATATTCGGATAGTGTCAGATGCTCACGTACCAGCACGGTGACCCAATCGATAATCTCCGACGCATACCCCATACGTTTGAGAATCACCGGTACATGGCGAGCTCCTTCGGCGGCATGATCGCGCACGAATGCTCGCTTGCCGATATCGTGGGTGATGCCCGCCAGAAGCAATGCCTTGAAATGGTCGTCGTCATATCGGCCGCCGGACGGCGTCTCGCGGGTCAGCCGCGACGCGACCTCCACCATATGCCGGTCGATGGTGTACCGGTGGGCGGCCGAAGCGGACGGACGATTGCGGATGCCGAGCCATTCGGGCATCCACCGGCCGGGAATATCCACAAAGTCAATGCTCTCCCACACATCCAACAACTCAGGCCCACAGGCCAGCAGCCGGACGAACAGTTCGCGCGACTCATCATCCCATTGGTTGTCATGAATCGGACAGTTTTTGAGGTTGACGAGTGTGGACGGGTTGATGGGCAGCCCAAATTCTCCGGACGCCACAGCCGCGCGCAGCGCCAATGTCGCATTCTTGGCAGGATCGACGCCGGGGGCCAACACCAGTTCGCCCTCATGTTTGGCCACACCGGGAGCCACCACATCGAATTGCGGAGCCTCGCGTCTGCCGCCTGCGCGCTGCGAAAACATCTGGAAGAACGCGAATCGCGGCTTTTCATGGGTGAGCGAATGTTCGGCACGCGAAGCGGTGGAATCCAGCGAAAAGGAAATGCGCCGGCCTATGCGGGCGAGCAGCGTCTGCAGATCGTCAATGGAATAGGCGGCACGCTCGTTCTCCGGCCACGTCGGATCGGCAAGACCCAACATGGCAGCCACCTTGGCCTGATACGGCGTAAGCAGCAGATTGGTGTCTTTCCCGGCCGCCAGATGAATGCAATCGCGAACGTCAAGCAAGCGTTCAACGGCCTCATCGTAGCTGCCATGCGGGCGGTCGGCCAGCCATGAAGCGGCAAGCGCGGAGACCAGCACCGAATCACGCAAGCCTCCGCGGGCCTCTTTGATATCGGGCTGATTGATGTATTGAAGACGACCGAACTCGTCCAGTCGAGATTTAGCCGAGTCGAGCAGCTCGGGCAGCCTCTTGCGCGCGGCCTTGCGCCATCGTTCCAAGATGGAGGTGGCAGTGGTCTGTATCAGTTCCGTATCTCCGGCGATAGGTTTGACATCAAGCCACCCCATGGCGGCGGGCAGGTCATGATCAGTGACCTCCTCGCACTGGGCGCGGGTGCGAATCGAATGGTCGAGGTCCAAGCCGCTATCCCACAGGGGGTACCAAAGTTTATTGGCCAGTTCATTGAGTTGCTGGTCGTTGAGGGCGCGGGGCTCATAGATGATGACCAGGTCAAGGTCCGAGCTGGGGCCGAGCTGCCCTCGGGCGAGGGAACCGACCGAAGCGAAGCCGATACCGGAATCGGGCACGCTGAATGAAACACCTTTGCAGGCTTCTTGCCATAACTCGGTGAGGCACTGCATGGCCAATTCCGTGCGGGCCTTACGCTTGGCTGAACCATTCCGGTAGATGCCAGCGTCATCCGGCTGGCTCATATCCATGAATCGTTGCTTCAAGCCATCTACTGCTGACGCCATCGCTCCATCTTTCATCGATGATGATGTCATTTCGCGTTTCAAGGGGCTGATTTGTCGTTTCCCGGAGGTCTATCTCCGCTTCAAGGGGCTGCCACCAATTCGTATACAGCTTATTCGGAGATCGAGCTCTACGTCATTCCGCCATTCTCAGAGCGCGGATACTTCACCAACAGCCCCTTGAAACGGAAGTAGACCTCCGGAACAGGATGAATCAGCCCCTTGAAGCCCAAGTACCCCAACCACCACAAAAATCCCCGCACGGCCATACGGCAGCGTGCGGGGATCTGTCTATTTGATAACCCGAACCTCTCTCCGGGGAACGGACGCCTTATCAGATTGCGGCGGAACCGGTCTCGCCGGTACGCACGCGGGTCACGGAGTCAAGCGGAGCGACCCACACCTTGCCGTCTCCGATGGTGCCGGAGCCAGCGGACTTAACGATCACACCGACCAGCGTCTCGGCGTCGGCGTCATCGGCCAGCACCTCAATGCGAATCTTCGGAATCAAATCCACGGTGTATTCGGCGCCACGGTAGACCTCAGTGTGACCGCGCTGACGGCCGTAGCCGTTAGCCTCGGACACGGTCAGACCGTGCACACCGGCGGCCGCGAGGGCCTCCTTGACGTCATCGAGCTTATGAGGCTGAATGATAGCGGTGATCAGCTTCATTTCACTTCACCTCCTTGAGAACGGAGCTGGCAGTACCAGCAAAATCGTAAGCACGTTCACCCTGGTCGGCAAGGTCGATGCCGCCGACTTCCTGGGCTTCGGTGACGCGCCAGCCGATGGTCTTCTCCAGAGCGAAGGCGATGATCGCGGTGATCACTGCGGAGTAGAGGATGGCGACAAGAGCGATGACCAGCTGAACGACGAGCTGCTTCCAGTCGCCACCAGCCAGCAGACCAGTGCCTTCACCGAAGAAGCCGATGAGGATAGTGCCGGTGAAACCACCAACGCCATGCACGCCGACGACGTCGAGGGAGTCATCGTAACCGAACTTGAACTTGAGACCGCAGGCCAGGCAGGTCAGAACACCAGCGATGGCGCCCATCACGATGGCCCACAGCGGGGAAACCACATCGGCGGCTGGGGTGATGGCAACCAGACCGGCGACCATACCCGAGGCGGCACCCATAGCGGTGTAGTGACCGGAGCGAATCTTCTCGGTGAAGCCCCACGAAAGCATTGCGGCGGCGGTAGCAGCGGAAGTGGAAACCCAAGCGTAACCAGCCGTACCGTTGGCGGCGAAGGCGGAACCGGCGTTGAAGCCGAACCAGCCGAACCACAGCAGGAAGGCACCGAGCATCACGAACGGCACGTTATGCGGACGGAACGGCTGAGTGCCGAAGCCCTTACGCTTGCCGATGATGAGCACGATAATCAGGGCGGCAACTGCGGCGTTGATGTGGACGACCGTACCACCTGCGAAATCGTGGGCGGCGGCGCCGATGGCCTTGGAGATGGCGCCGTCAGCAGACAGCAGACCGCCGTTCCAGACCATGTGGGCCATCGGAGCGTAGTCGAAAGTGACCCACAGCGCCACGAAGATCATCCAGGTGCTGTACTTCACACGCTCGGCGATGGCGCCGCAGATCAGGCCGACGGTAATCATCGCGAAAGCGACCTGGAAGGCAACGTCCACGGAAACCGGGTAGTTGTTGCCGTTCAGACCGGTGGCGGTAAACACGCCATCCTGAGCCACCATGGAGTCCTTCAGCAGGAAGCCGCTGGCCGGATCGCCGAAGATGCCGCCGATGTCGGAACCGGCGTAAGCAATCGACCAACCCCACAGGGTCCAGATAATCATGGTGACTGACAAGGCAGCCGCCTCAAGCATCAGCATGTTCAGGACGGCCTTAGCACGAACCATACCGCCGTAGAAGAACGCCACACCAGGCGTCATGAGGAAAACCAAGGACGCGGATGTCAGGATCCATGCGGTGTTGCCGGAATCAATCGCTCCCATGTCTACCTCCCTCTCTTTCGTTCAGGGCACCGGGGGCTTTGCGCAGCCGGCGTCGACTTTGTCTCTACAATGCCGTCCCCCTTATGGGGGCTAACAGTTCGTCAGTTAAAGCCGGTCGCGTTTTGGTTTCGTTACGACAAGTTACGCGATTGTTAAGCGTGGCTGGAAGCGTACGTGCGACCGCTCGGGGAAATTTTGGCGCGATTCCAACGGATATGACGAAGCCCCGACCATGTTTCGAGCATGATTCGGGGCTTGGTTTATAGGTAAGTCGCGCGTTTTGCGCTCTCACAACGTGGACGTTGGCTTACGCAAGAATGCCGTCTACGAAGCCTTCGGGATCGAACGGCGCCAGATCGTCCGGGCCCTCGCCAAGACCCACAAGCTTGACCGGCACGCCGAGCTCCTTCTGCACGCTGATCACAATGCCGCCCTTGGCGGAACCGTCAAGCTTGGAAAGCACCACACCGGTGATACCGATGGCTTCAGCGAACACCTTGGCCTGGGCCATACCGTTCTGACCGGTGGTGGCATCAAGCACAAGCAGCACCTCGTCCACCGGCAGGTTCTTCTCAGTGACGCGACGGATTTTGCCGAGCTCGTCCATCAGGTTCGACTTGTTCTGCAGTCGACCTGCAGTGTCGATGATGAGCACGTCCGCGTTCGCTTCCTTGGCCTTGGCACTGGCCTCGAATGCGACGGACGCCGGATCGGCGCCGTCCTTGTCGGCGCGGACTACCGGTACGTTGACGCGCGCGCCCCATGTCTCAAGCTGATCGGCGGCAGCGGCACGGAAGGTGTCGGCGGCGCCCATGATAACCTGCTTGTCTTCAGATACGAACAGTCGTGCCAACTTGCCAGCCGTGGTGGTTTTACCAGTGCCATTAACACCGACCATGATGATGACACCGGGCTTGTTGGCACCCGGCTTCTCAACATTGAGGCGACGATCCGTGTCACGGCCAACCAGGTCAAGCAACTTGTCCTTCAACGTGGCTCGCACCTCGGCGGGGTCGGCCTTACCCGTGATGCGGGCATCGGTTTTCAGATCGTCGACCAGTTGCGCGGAGGCCTCGGCGCCGACGTCCGCCAGCAGCAGTGTGTCTTCGACATCCTCCCAATCAGACTCAGACAGGTTGTCCTTGGCCAAAATGTCGAACAGCGCTTTGCCAAAGGGATTGCCGGATTTGGCGAGCTTGGCCTTGAGCCGGGTCAGACGGGAGCCGACTGATTCCGGAGTTTCCGTCTTGGCGGGTTCGGGTGTGGACTCGGCCGCAGCCGGCTTGGCAGCAGGGCTAACGGATTCGGCGTCCGCAGCGGACTTGCCCGTCGCAGCGGTACCGGCCGCAGCACCTCCGGCTTTCTCGCTCTCTTTGGCAGCCTCAGCTTCCGCTGTCAGTCGCGCATCGGCAGCGGCCTTGGCATCGCGGGTGCGCTTATCATCGGGAGCAGTCTTGCCCATCGCACGATCCAAATCGCGCTTGCGGGACTTGCCCAGCCACACACTCAGGGCGATTACGACAATCGCCACCACAATCACGCCAGCAATGGCGAGCACAGTATTCATATCCATATCTGCCAAGTCTAGCCCGCAGACGGAATCCCCGCCGATTCCAGCCGCCGACTAAGCTGGAGTTTTATGGCACATTCTTCACGCATGACATCGCTGCAGCGGCGCGAACAGCTGATTGAAATCGGGCGGGCATTATTTGCCGCCAAAGGCTTCGAGGCAGTGAGCGTCGAGGAGATTGCGGCACACGCCAAGGTGTCCAAACCGATTGTGTACGAGCACTTCGGCGGCAAGGAAGGCCTGTACGCCGTAATCGTGGATCGTGAGATGCGAGCGCTGACCAGTGTGCTGGAAGCCGCATTGGATGACCCGACCGTAAATCCGCGCCAGATTGTGGAACGTACGGCACTGGCATTGCTCACCTATATTGAGGAGAACGCCGAAGGATTCCAGGTGCTGGTACGCGACTCGCCCAGCACCGATCCGTCCGGCTCGTTCAGCTCGCTGTTGGGCGATATCGCCGTGCGCGTTGAAGATATTCTTTCCGAAACATTCAAACGGCAGAAGCTCTCCGTTAAGGGCGTGCCATACTACGCACAGATGCTGGTGGGCATGACCGTGTTCACCGGCCAGTACTGGGCCGACCGGCCCAAGGTGAGCAAGGAGCAGCTGGCCGCGTACATCGTGGACCTGGCATGGCATGGCCTGAGCCGGCTCGATTCCAAGCCGCAGCTGTTGTTTGAAGGCGTCAAGGCCCGGAAGGAGGCCGAGCGCCGGGCCAAGCGCGGGATCGATGCCGAAACACCGGCCCCGGACGGCGAGGCATCATCGCCCTTAGAGCAGACGGACCTCGACCACACGCTCAGGGAAGATTCAGGGTTGCAGAATGTGAGTTCAGGGAAGCAGGTTGCGCAACACTCTGCCGAGCCGGAAGCCGAAGTGCTACGGTTTGAACAGGAAACTGAACAGAACGACTAAATATGTGAGGACGTAAGACTTTCATGGCCAACACGGCAAAGACGCTCACCTTTGTGATCCCCGCATACAATATGGAGTCCTATCTCGACCGTTGCGTGAACTCGCTGCTTTCGGCGAGCGACACCCGCGACCTCGAAGTGCTGATTGTGGACGACGGTTCGAAAGACGGCACGCTGGAGTACGCGCGTAAGCTGGAACGCACCAATCCAGGCGTCGTGCGGGCGATTCATCAGGAGAACAAGGGTCACGGCGGCGCGGTGAACACCGGTATCGCGGCGGCGACAGGCATGTATGTCAAGGTGGTGGATGCGGACGATTGGGTCGACCCGCAGGCCATCGACACGGTTCTGGCCACGTTGCGCGCGCAACGTGAGGCCAGCGAGCCGATCGACATGCTGGTGACCAACTATGTGTATGACAAAGTGACCAAGCGCCACAAGATCGTGGTGAACTTCCGTCATGTGATGGAGACCGGCCGCGTGCTCGGCTGGGATGATCTGGGCAAGTTCGGCCTGGCTCAGTACATCATCATGCATGCGCTCACTTTCCGCACGCAGGTGGGTGGTGCGCGATTCCGGGCTGCAGTTGCCCGAGCACACGTTCTACGTCGATTTCTATTACTCGTACCAGCCGTTCCCGTGGGTGAAGCGCATCCAGTATCTCGATGTGCCGTTCTATCACTACTTCATCGGGCGTGAGGGCCAGAGCGTGCAGACCGACGTGATGATTCGCCGCGTGGACCAGCTGCGGCTCGTCAACCGGTTGATGACCGAGGCCACGCCCGAACGCGGCACAGTGCCGGAAGGCCTGTACCGGTACATGATTCACTTCCTGGCAATCGAGTCATGCGTGACCTCGGCGTTCCTGATCCTTTCGCGCGATCCGGCCAATTATGTTAAGAAAACCGAGCTGTGGGACGCGATTGACGCCTATTCACCGGCCATCGGCAAGGATGTGCGCGCCAAACTGATGTCCCGCGCGCTCAATTTGCCCGGCAAACCCGGCCGTTGGATCGTGCGCAACGGCTATCTCATCGCCGAGCGGATCGTCGGCTTCAACTAGGCCAAGGTTTGCCCCCCGCTGACACACCAAGCAGGGGGCATAACTATTACCAACCGGTGTTTTGCTACTCGGCCCAGCGGTCGGACATTGCGAAACTGTTGTGCATCAAGTTGCTGGAGGTGTACAGCACGTCATTCAGCAGCTTGGTCGTGCGTTCGCGCAGGTAGTCGGCCATGTCGTCGTTGGCCTGCTCCAACACGGTCGGCACATCGTGCGCGACCTCACCGCCAGCGGCCAACGAAGCATCCGTACGTTCGACAAGCTGGTGACCGAACGCGCGCACACCCTCGGCATAGCCCTCGATGAACCGGTTCGTCTCATACCAGTGCGCGTCGGCCACAACGGCGATCAGGCGGTTCGTCCAATACAGGTTGCCAGTGGAGACTTCGGGCGTGGTGTCACGCAGGTAGGCAGGCGTATCGTTGACGTTTGCGTAGAACGGCGCAGCAGCAGTGAACGGGCCGGAACCGAACGACACCCACATCACCGTGCGATTGGCAGCCGACACATACGGACGAATCTGAATCGCCACCATATTGCCGGTGCGGTTCACACCAATCGGACGGTAACGGTGGCGCGATTCCGGCGTACCGGTCGTACCATACGGGTCGTATGGCGTGCCTTCGAAGTGTGAGGACAGCAGGAAATCGACGTCCTCAAGGCTCACCTTGTCTTCCGGTACGCGACACCACGGAATGTCATCAGATTCAGGCGTATAGCGGGCGGACGGCGAATCCCAGTCCTCGCTCGGGTTGAGATGACGCTGCATGTACCAAGCGCGAGGCGTGTTGTAAATATGGTCTTTGGCAGTGGCGGCGCCGAAGGCCTTACGCGGGTTGAAACGGCCCGACGTCGCACCCATCGTGCGGTCGAGGTGATGCACCGCCATGAACTCACGCAGGTCGGCGCTGCACATGTATTCACGCCGTTCGCCGAATGCATCCGCGAGGTCGAAATCATCGATACCGAGCTGGTTGGGGATGGTGGCGTAGCAATCATCGGGCACGCGGCGGGCGATCCAATGGTGGCCGCCGATAGTTTCGACGTACCAAATCTCGTCTACGTCAGAAATGATTACGCCGTTCGATTCGTAGGTGCCATAAGTTTCAAGCAGCTCGCCCAACCGAACGACGCCTTCACGAGCGGTGGCGACATATGGCAGCACGAGGGTGATGATGTCCTCTTCGCCGATGCCGCCCGGCTGTTCGGCTTGATAATCGGGGCTGTTGGGCTCGCTAACGGCCGGCTTGAGCTCGACCATCGGGTCCGCTCCAAGCACGCGCTCGTTGACGGCGATGGTTTCGGTGGCGCTCATTGCCACATTGTGTTCATTGGCACCGGCCTCGGCCAGCACACCACGATTGTTCAGCACATTGGGAGCGATGGTGTAACGGCAGGGATTGTCCGGCAGGTCGATTTCGACGTGACTGAGCACACTGCGGTAGTGGCGCGGCTGGTCTTCAGGGGCGACGGCAACGAAACGCTTGGGATCGTAACGGCCGGAGCCTGAATCGTCGTCGCGGGCGATGATGGTGGAACCGTCGTAGCTGGCGTTTTTGCCGACAAGAATCGTGGTGCATGACATGGAGTACCACTCTAGGAGCTGGGCTGGTCGAACCAAAAATCCTTGGAACCATTGCGATTCCAAGGATTTACTCGTGCCCCCCGTGGGATTCGAACCCACAACCCACGACTTAAAAGGACGCTGCTCTAACCGTTGAGCTAGAGGGGCAACTCTACTAAACTACACACCGTCTTGGGATATTTCAACTACGGCGTTGCGAAAACCAGCAGCCGCAGGCCTTCAGAACTCACAAAGACTCGTAAATCAGCAGACTGGCTTGGGCGATTTTGTTCCAACTCGAGCCGTCGGTCATAATGACCATCGCGTAGTCGCCTTTATCGGAGCGCACGATTGCGGCATCGTGTAGCAAACCGTCCATGAAGCCGACCTTGTCCTGCACCACGCCGTCCGAGCCTATGCCCGCAGGAATACCTTCGCGGTACACCTGCGTTTCCATCAGTGAGAACAGCTGGTCCGTGGAATCCGGAGAGGCAATCGAGTTGCTGTAGAAGCCCTTGAGCACTGTGGCCAAATCGTTGGCGGTGGTGGTCATGCCGTACGGCACGAAGTTGGTGTTGGCGGCTCCGATATCATGCGCCTGTTGGGTGACAGTACTGAAGCCGTAACGGGCCAGCCACGCTTCCGGGCAGCTGTTGTCGGAATTAATGATCATTGTGGCCATGCAGGAACTCAGCGTCATGCCATTGAGCGCGCTATCCCACGTGACTTGGCCGGTTTCCACAGCATGGATCATCGAATAAGCGATGAACAGCTTGTACGTGCTGGCAGAGGTCATCGCGGTATCCGCGTCAATCTGGATCTTGGATTTGCCGGTTTTCAGGTCGTAGACGGCGACCTCATAATCGGCATCGCCGAACAATTGCTGGAGCTTTTCCTCAATGGTGCCGCTGGCGGGCAGACCTTCATACAACTCAACGTTGCTGAAGTCCTTGGTTGAAATGGCAACCGACGCATTCTGCCCGCTGGCCAGCATGCCTGACAGCGATGCCGCCGTGGCACTCGCGTCTATGACTTGATAGGCGCTTCCTTTCACCGCAATCGTCGCAGGTGTGACACCGGCGTCAGCGGCTTTCTTTGCCACCTTGAGAGCGATTCCTTTGGATTTGAGCTGCCGCATTAATTTGGATTCGCTGATGGTAACGTCCAGCTTGGTGTTGTCTTGCGCATTCACTGTCGTACTGACAGTATTGATGATTTTCTTGGCCGGCACTGTCCATGTGCCGTCTTCATAGGTGAACGTGACATCCTTGCTCAGCGCCTTATTCAAAGTGTCAAGCAGTTGCTTGGCGGTGTCGTCAGAGACTGTGGGGCTCACGATGCCCATCTCGATGGTTGCCGCGGCCAAGTCGCCGGTAGCGCTGCTGGAAAAACTCGATCCAGCGGCAGAACGAATATCCGCAGGAGTAAAGGTGTAGCCGGGTGCCGCGCTGACTATCTTGAGCTCGCCCTTTGTTCCTTGCACCGAAGCATTGCGCATATCCTCATGCGCCTGCTTGTCGGACGTTCCCAGCGCATCGGGCAGGGAATCGGATGTGGTGCTGTGCACGAACAGCCAGGAGAACGGAACAATGCGCTTGACCACGGAATGCTTGGCCGCCGCCTTGGCCCGGTCCGTGTAATCCACCGTGATGCCGGCCTGCTTGGCAGTAAGCGACACCGTAGTGCCTGTGGTTTTATCGGTCAGCTTTACTGCGCGTTTCAATGTTGCGGCGTTAAGCGTCTCAGCAGCCTGCTGCGAACTCTGCCCACCCACGGCATGACCGTCAAGTGTGGCGAGCGGGAAGAATTTGTCGGACGGCCAGAACAGCTGGAACAATTCGACCAACAGCAGCACGCCCAAGCAGCCCACCACAATGCGACGCCGTGTGTATACGGAACCTTTAAGTATCTTGACCTTGCCGTGATGACGTTGCGGCAACCGCTCACTCAGATTCTGGAAGAAGCGCAGCGGGGCCTGCCAATCAAGGCGCAGCTGGCGAGGCTTACACGGTTGTGGATGTGGGCGATGCGGCTTTGCAGCGTGGGAGGCATGCCTCGAATACTCATGAGGATACGACGACGAAGACACTGATCGAGGCATGATAATAATTACTTCACATCTAAAGTTGACACTGTGTTACTAATTCATATGCATTTTCTCCCAATGGGCTGACATGGAAAAGCCCTGATTCCAATCTTTGGAACACTCGCACGAACACTGGAAAAATGCTGGCAGCACGCTGATATGCCTGCACGGCGTTCACGCGCACATCTCGAACCGTGCCATCGCTTGGACTCCCGCCTTCACCCCGCTCCTACCCCGCCCGCACTTCACAAATGTGCGATAAATCGCAGCCCACATCGTATATCGCCTCTAGCGATAGATAGCCTCCGGCGACTACCCTTAATAATCATGAGTGAATCCCCCAACTGGAGCAATCCCCTGCGCGACTCGCGCGACCTCCGATTGCCCCGCATCGCCGGCCCGTGCAGCCTCGTTATTTTCGGTGTCACGGGTGATTTGGCACAAAAGAAACTATTGCCGGCCGTTTATGACTTGGCAAACCGTGGCCTATTGCCGCCGAGCTTCGGCCTGACCGGTTTTGCACGCCGCGATTGGACCCAGGAACGGTTCATCGAATTCGTCAAGACCGCGGTTCAGGCACATTGCCGCACCCCGTTCAAAGAATCGACCTGGCGCAATCTGGCCGCCGGCATCCGTTTTGTGCAGGGCACGTTCGACGACCCCGAGGCTTTTGAGCGTCTAAGCGCCACTGTGCAGGAGCTTGATCGCGACCGCGGTACGCGCGGCAATCATGCCTTTTACATGTCGGTGCCGCCGCGCGCATTCCCGCAAGTGGCCAAGCAGCTGGCCGCGTCCGGCCTGTCTCGTTCGTCCGAAGGTGCATGGCGCCGCGTGATTATCGAGAAGCCGTTCGGTCATGACTTGGCCAGCGCCAAGGAACTCGACAGCGTGGTCTCCGAAGTATTCGACCCGAACTCCGTGTTCCGCATCGATCACTACCTCGGCAAGGAAACCGTGCAGAACCTGCTGGCTCTGCGCTTTGCCAACGCCATGTACGAGCCGATCTGGAACGCCAATTATGTGGATCACGTGCAGATCACGATGGCCGAAGACATCGGCATCGGCGGCCGCGCCGGCTACTACGACGGCATCGGCGCCGCACGAGACGTGATCCAGAACCATCTGCTTCAGCTCATGGCCCTTACCGCCATGGAAGAGCCGGTGAGCTTCACCGCCAAGGATCTGACCGCCGAGAAAACCAAGGTGCTCTCCGCTGTACGTCTGCCCAAGGATCTTGCCACCAATACCGCACGCGGCCAGTACGCCAAGGGATGGCAGGGTTCGCACGAAGTGGTCGGATACCTCGAGGAGAAGGGCATCGACCCCTCCAGCACCACCGAAACCTATGCGGCCATCCGCCTTGACATCGACACCCGCCGTTGGGCCGGCGTGCCGTTCTACCTGCGCTGCGGCAAGCGCCTGGGCAAGCGCGTGACCGAAATCGCTGTGGTGTTCAAGCGCGCCCCGCACCTGCCGTTCGAGCAGACCGCCGTGCGCGAACTCGGCAAGAACGCCATCGTGATTCGCGTGCAGCCCGATGAAGGCGTCACCATGCGCTTCGGCGCCAAGGTGCCGGGCGGCTCCACCATGGAGGTCCGTGACGTGAACATGGACTTCAGCTATGGCCGCTCCTTCACCGAAAACTCGCCGGAAGCCTATGAACGACTGATTCTGGACGTGCTGCTCGGTGATCCGCCTCTGTTCCCGACCACCGAAGAGGTGAACCTGAGCTGGGAAATCCTCGATCCGATTGAACAATTCTGGGCCACGCTCGACCAGCCGCAGGCCTACCGCGCTGGTACGTGGGGACCGGCACAGGCCGATGAGATGCTGGAACGCGACGGCCGCCACTGGAGGATGCCATGATCATCGATATGCCGGACACTCGCACCCGCGAGATTGCGCACAAAATCGAGCAACTGCACGAGGAGCGCGGCGAATCGGCGACCGGCCGTGTATTGACGCTGCTGATCGCCACCGACGACACCAACCTGGAGCACGCGCTTGAGGTGGCCAATTCGGCCAGCCGCGAGCATCCTTGCCGCGTGATCGCCGTTGTGCCCGATACCGCACACAGCAGCGAATCCAACGACGAGCCGAATGCCAGTGAAGTCGCCGCCGAGGTCAGCGCCAACCGCGATAATCCGGCAGTCGACCTGACGGATGGCTCGGCCGACCCGAATGACTCCAATCTGAACGCCCAGGTGCGCTTCGGCGCGGATGCCGGTGCCGGCGAGATTATTATTCTGCGCCCGCGCAACGGCCTGATCAATCACCCGGATACTCTGGTCATTCCTCTGCTGGTGCCGGATGTACCAGTAGTGGCCTGGTGGCCGACCACGCCACCGTCGAATCCTTCCAAGGATCTGTTGGGTGCGATGGCCCGCAGCCGTATCACCGACGCCCTGAACTCCAACAATCCCGAGGCAACGATCGAGCGCCTGCGCCGCAACTGGACTCCAGAAGACATCGATCTTTCCTGGACCCGATTGACCGTATGGCGCGCGATGCTCGCATCCATGCTGGATCAGCCGCCGCACCTGCCCATCACTGCTGCCAAGGTGACCGGCAAGGCCGACTTCCTGCCGATGGAACTGCTGTGCGCATGGCTGCACCTCAAGCTCGGAGTGCCAGTCGAAACCGAATTCGTACCCGATGCCGAGGCTGTGACAGGCGTGTACCTGACTCGCGATGACGGCGTGGTGTCACTGGAACGCCCGTATGAGGATCAGGCACTGATTTCCATGCCGGGGCAGGCTCCGCAGACGATTTCCGTTCCCGTACGCACGATTGAGGACTGCCTCACCGAAGAGTTGCGTCGCATCGATCCGGATGAGATTTACGCCGATGTCATCAATAAGGGCTGGGATCTGATTCGTCACTGATGAGCATATTCATTTGACCACCCTCCGGCACTTCGTGCCACCTCCCGTCAGTGGGAGGAGCATATTGGCTCCCGCTGACGGGAGCTGACTGAGGGTGGTCTTTTTTACGTGAAGGAACACTTATGGCAACTCGTAAACTTGTCGTCTATCCAGACAAGGATCTGATGATTCAGGCCGGCGCGCAGCGGTTTGCGCTGGCATTGCTTGATCTGCTTGCCGAAAGGCTGCCGGATAGTACGCATCGCACGCGCGTGGATGTGGCGCTGTCCGGCGGCTCGGCCGCGCAACCACTGGGATTGGTACTGGATGATCCGCTGGCCGAGGCGATTGACTGGTCTCGCGTGCATTTCTGGTGGAGTGACGAACGGTTTGTGCCGGCGTACGATACCGACCGCAATGCGCTGGAAGCCCGCCGACTGCTACTGGACAAACCGGTGGCCGACGGCAAGCTGCCCGAGTCGAATATTCATGAGATGGCAGCCGACGTGCGTTCCACCGACGAGATTGCCGACGCCATGGCCAATGCCGAAAGCGATGACGACGCCGTTCGTGCCGCCGCTGACGCTGCCAACGACGCGTTGCTTGACGCCGCTGCACGCGATTACGAGGCCGAGCTCATCCGTGAGCTTGGCCCGAAGCCGACCATCGACCTGATGATTCTGGGCATGGGACCAGATGGCCATTACGCTTCGCTGTTCCCCGGCCATGATGAGGTTAAAGTCACCGACCGGCTGGCTGTGGGTGTGAATCACTCCCCCAAGATGCCGCCGTTGCGTGTCTCTTTGACGGCACCGATGATTGCGAGTTCGCGCCGCACGTGGTTCTTCGCTGCCGGTGCTGGTAAAGCCGATTCGCTGGCACACGTATTTGCGAAGCCGAATAATCCGAATTATCCGTCGTCCTACGCCAACGGAGTGGACGAATTCATCTGGTTCTCCACGGAAGAAACCGTCACTAAGCTGTAAAACTGTAGCTAGGCTCCCCTCTCTGAGGGGAGCCTAGCTATATCGTCACGCCTCGATTTCCGGCTTGCCCTCTTCGCCTCCGGCCCTGCAATTAGGGACTCGCCTGCGGCGAGGCTCAGTGTTGGCTCGGCGGCACAGCCGCCACGCTCCGAAGAGGGCCGGGGAGCCCACCGGGCTCCCCTAAGCCGGAACTTCCGAAGCTACGCTTCGATTTCCGGCTTGCCCTCTTCGGCCCACAAAGTATGGAACACGCCGGGCTTGTCTACGCGGCCGTAGGTGTGGGCGCCGAAGAGGTCACGCTGGGACTGGGTCAGGGCAGTGGGCAGACGCTTGGAGCGCAGCCCATCGTAGTAGGCCAGGGAGCTGGAGAACACCGGGGTCGGGATACCGGCTTCCACAGCGCGCACGATCACGCGACGCCATGCATCCTGCGATTCGCCGATAATCTTCTCGAAGTACGGGTCGAACAGCAGGGAGGCCGGCGGGTTATCGCCCTTGAAGGCCTCGGTGATACGGTCGAGCAGGAACTGGGCACGAATAATGCAGCCGCCACGCCAAATACGGGCCACCTCGGACAGGTTGATATCCCAGCCGTATTCCTTGGCTCCATCCTGAATCTCGTTCAGACCCTGCGCGTAGGCCACCACCTTGGAGGCGAACAGCGCCTTGCGCACGTCCTCAATGAACGCGGTCTTGTCTTCGCCAGCCAAATCGATGGTCTTGTTCGGGCCGGCCAGGCCTTCCTTCTGAGCGTCCTCACGCAGCTCGCCATGGGAGGAAAGCGCACGAGCGAACACTGCCTCGCCGATTGCGGCCACCGGAGAACCGAACTCCAGACCGGTCTGCACAGTCCAGGTACCGGTGCCCTTCATGCCGGCGTGATCCACGACCACGTCCACGAACGGCTTGCCGGTCTCGGCGTCCTTGTGGTGCAGAATCTCAGCGGTGATCTCGATGAGGTAGGAGTCAAGGTCGCCCTTGTTCCACTCCTCGAACACATCGCCGATCTCCTCGGCGTCCATGCCGAGTCCACGGCGCAAAATGTCGTAAGCCTCGCCAATCACCTGCATATCGGCGTATTCGATGCCGTTGTGCACCATCTTGACGAAGTGTCCGGCACCATCGGTGCCGATGTGGGTCACGCACGGCTCACCGTTCACCTTGGCGGCGATGGACTCGAGGATCGGGCCCAGGGTCTTCCAGGATTCCGCAGTGCCGCCGGGCATCAGGGACGGGCCGTTGAGCGCGCCCTCCTCGCCACCGGATACGCCGCAGCCCACGAAGTGGAAGCCCTTGGCGCGCACTTCCTTCTCACGCTTGATGGTGTCCTTGAAGAAGGAGTTGCCGCCGTCGACGATGATGTCGCCCGGCTCGAACACCTCTTCCAGCTGCTCGATAGTCGCGTCGGTCGGCGCACCGGCCTTGACCATGATGATCGCGGTACGCGGGCGCTTCAGGGATGCGGCGAACTCCTTGAGCGTTTCGGCCGGCACGAAGTTGCCTTCGGCGCCATGCTCATTCATCAGCTTTTCGGTGCGGGAGTAGTGGCGGTTGAACAGTGCCACCGTGTTGCCATGGTGTGCCAGGTTGCGCGCCAAGTTGGAACCCATCGCAGCCAGTCCGATCACACCGATGTTTGCCGTAGCTTCGGCCATGTGCCTTGCCTTTCCTTGCAGGTGGGCAATATGTGATTGCCCGCTCAACCGGTTCGTCGGCAACCGAGACCAAGGTCCCGGCAGTGGCGCGACCGGCGGCCTCCCTGTCGGAGACCCCAAATTATCACAACATGCTCCAGTCTATCGCCCGGCCGGTCACCACGCACGAGCTGTCTTACGCCTCTCGCATAAGAGATTCGTCACATTCGCCCGGCCTTGGAGGGATCGAGGTGCATGGTCTGGAAACGATTGGCCATATAGGCATCGCTATAACGCTCGCTGAACCACATCGCAACCGGCGAAGTCTGCGGCTGACCGGCCATGCGCCCATACCAGCAATCTAGGGCCATCAGGGTGAAGACGATGTCGATCACCATCAGCACCGCACACACCGCAGTCAACGAATACCGCACTTTCCAAGGGATCCGATTGATGAGCGCGAGCAGGCGAGGCAACAGCCAGCGGACCCACACCACGCCAATCAAACCCCAGAAGAACATGAACTGGCCCGACGTGCGCCCGTCAATGGACAGCCAGCGACCGGTGTAGTCCCATGCGGTGATGCCGAATGCCACTTCCATGAACCAACTCGTGCAGTATTCGAACGCACCGCCAATCACCGCCGACGCGCAGAAAATCAGAAACGGATTCGCCTTCCACATGCGGTTCAAACACACGGTGACCAAAACCGCACCGCAGCCGTAAATCGGCGAGAACGGCCCCCACAGCAGACCCGCGCGGTCCTGCAGCTTACCGTTATAGAGCGCAAAATAATATATCGTCTCCACAATCAAGCCACCCACTGAAGCGATGGTGAACAGCCAGAAGATATTGAAGAAGTCCAGTGCGATATAGCCTTTGCCGGACTGGTCACGCCCGAGCATGCCGACAGCAACGGCGGACTCGTACTCATCGCGCTCATCCATACGCTTGAGCGCGCGTTGCAAGCGTCTTTCCTCTATCAGGGAGGGATCGGCAGTCACCGAAATCACGATGAGGATGATCATCTGGATCATCGGCAGCAACAGGTTGAACCCGAGGCCGGTCAGCGCCAGAGACAGCATGCCGTCGGCCAAGGTGAGAGGCCTCAGCACATACGTCCATCGCGCGGCATAACGGCGGTGATTACGCAATAGCAGAACACCGAACACGATGAGGCATACGGCACTGACGATCAGTACCAACGCGTAGACCACGGAAAGAATGAAGGTCAGACTCATCGCATCGACGTGCACACGGCCATTCAGAATCTCACGCACGGAGTAGATGCAGGTCAGCACCACCAGCGGCAGCACGGCCAGACCGTCGAGCAGTACCAGCACACCATAGATACGCGCCAGAATCGGCAGACGCTTGGCATCGGGATTCAGACCGACAACGTCCAACTCGTCGGCCACCAAATCAGCCACGACGGCGGACTTGGCACCATCGGCAACGTGGACAGTGTTGTCCGCGGCAGTCCTATCCTCGGAATCCGCATGTGTGCCCGGCATATCCATGCCGCTGCGGCGCTCCCGCGCATTCCCGGGGCTTGCGGCCGCATCGTCGTTTCTGAGCATGATTTCCCTCCGCGTAGCGTCATCTCACGCTATCACCCCAATCGGGGGTTTGCCAAACTTAGGAGCATCAAAACAGTTTGACACCCTTACAGCCACCTCCACCACGCGGCGAACACCCCACCACGTAGTAAAACTTCCACCACGTTGTCAGCAGGATTTTGGTTTTGGCTGAATAAAGCCATTTTGCGACACCTCGCCGTGGAACAGTCACTACGTGGTGGGACAAACACATCGCGGTGAAAAGTTAACCACGCGGTGGGCTTTCCCGGCAGGGAGAGGATACCGCCCAAAACGACTCTTTTCAACGCCCCACAAACACCAAAACCAGACACACTGCCCAACGGCGCACGATAAGCCGCCGGGCAGTCGCATATTCGGACGAAATCACCCATCAATCTCCCCCGGCGGTATTACGCTACTTAAACCGTAGCGCTACGCTTACCGTATCGCTACGAGAAACGCAGTAATCCAGCAGCAGGCTCCGGGGGGTATCAGTGGGCAACATCCTGAAGGTTCTCAAGCGCGACTTCGCGCGCCTGTTCACAGTGCCGGCAGCCTGGGTGATCATGTTCGGCATGGTGTTCATTCCGCCGCTGTATTCCTGGTACAACATCGTCGGCTTCTGGGATCCATACGGCAACACCAACGGCATCACCGTCGCCGTGGCCAACAACGACACCGGCACCGACAACGCCCTGATCGGCAAACAAAATCTTGGCGGCCAAATCGTCAACCAGCTTAAAGACAACGACCAGCTCGGCTGGACCTTCGTTACCGAGGCCGAAGCAATGAGCCAGGTCGAATCCGGCAAAGCCTATGCCGCCATCGTGATTCCCAAGGATTTCTCCAATGACCTTGCCGGCGTGGTGACCGGCGGCAAAGACAAACCCACCCTCCAGTACTACGTCAACGAGAAAGCCAGCGCCATCGCGCCCAAAGTCACCGACGTCGGCGCATCCACCGTGGACCGCACGGTCAACTCCACTTTTGTGTCCACCGTGTCCGAGGTGCTTACCGAAGTCATCAACACGGTCGGAGACAAAGCCATCGCTGCCGAAGACCAGACCAAAGCCAAAACGATCACTACACTCAATGAAGCCTCCAGTGACGTGCAGCACACGCGAGACACCATCGCCAAACTCAACACCAAGCTCGCCGGCACGCCTGAACAAACACGGACGGCCCGCCAAGCGCTGGAAGACGCACGAGAACTCGGCATCGACACCGCACAGGGACTGGC
>OKVQ01000190.1_pt1 | contig 30097 bp, 39 predicted proteins | sample 1606821 | NCBI WGS metagenome assembly OKVQ01 (sample SAMN03281009, study PRJEB24777) | human gut metagenome | isolation source: fecal sample PR192 from 1 month old female Indian infant, vaginally... | reverse complement strand
GTTCTGTATTGCTTGTAATCGAAATCGTAGTAACTTAAAACTTGTCGCAGCATATCGAAACCACCTTAAAATTTTTATTCTAATCATACCATATTAAAAACAGAAAGTAGGAAAAATAAATGACACTAGAATTTAACGCTACAGTACGAGACAAAGGATTAGGAAATGACGATAAAAAGAAAATCTTGCTTGAGGTACCTATCAGTGAATTAAAGGGGAAAGTTGAAGAACTAACGCAGCTGACCAACAAAGCAGTCACGATTCAAATTATTCCTCAATACTATCGCTATACAGTTCCTTTCGACAAAAGCACCAATGCACCAACACAAGAATACGTTGTAAACAACGATGGCACGATCGACTTTGTTAAAAAGGAGCAAACACAGCTTGATGTTGATGATCAAGGAAACATCGATATCGAAGATCGGCCTTTCGAGGTAACAAAAGAAATCGTTGACGAATTTATTCGTGCGGCAAAGTCGCTTGAGTTTCCGGGCAACATTAACCCCCGAAGCGTGCTGATCCGAATTGAAGATGGTGAACCAGTTGAGGAAATTGCCCAGGACTACGAAATGTCTGCAATTACCATCTTGAACGAACTTGAGAAAGCTCGCGAGTATTATGCTCCGTATGCAGCTGCCTGGGACAAGAAACGCAATGAGGTGGTTTTCCAAGAAAATGATTCGGAAGAAAACGAAGATTCTGAGCCCACAGACGAAGCTAGTGAAGAGTTAACCGATAAAACGGATGATGATGAGGCAGAATTGGAAGAGAAGCCCTCAGAAGGCGAAACAGATGCTGAAGAAGATATTCCGGGAATTGACGAAGAAGCAGATGGTGATCTGTTAGGTCAATCCGATCCGTATGGAAACAAGCCACCGGAAGACGAAGTGGATCCATACTGATTAGGGATATCACAATGGCCTGTTTGAAATGTAAAGGTGAACGAATCATTTGGATGAAAGATAAATATGGACGGACAGTGGCGAACAGCTGTCCGTCCTGTAATAGAAACGGTGATCCAATTAAGAAAGAACTGAAGGAGTGGGGTCTTGAACGCGAAAAAAGGAGTTATTGAGGTCTTTTGGACGAATGTCCTGTGGCACATGGAAAATAAAAACATTAAAATGTCGGATCTTGTTAACGGAAAGACGACTGCAGCGAAAAATAAAACTGCAAATATTATGTTGCGACGTGTCCAAGAAATTGCGGATATTCTTGAAATTGACGACTATGCGATTTTGTTCGAGGAAATTGAACCAACGGAGGAAAACGAATGAACGAACTATCAGTAATAGGCTTTGTTTTTTGCGTGACCATCATTGTAGTTGGTGTAATTGCGTGTAAAAAAGCGTTGGATGATGAATGATATTTACCGTAATTTATGAGCATAAACTAGGGGGTGGAGCATTGAGAAATAAATATCCAGGTTATTGCTATCGTTGTGGGGGCTTTGTTGATCGTGGCAAAGGGCATTTTGAACGAAAAAACGGTTATTGGAGAATTCAACATGCAGATTGCGCAATCAAATACCGAGGAACTAACATTCAAGGGAGTGGAAAGCAAGTCAGTAAGTGACAGAAATAGCGGAAATGGAGGATTAGATGAAAACATTTAATTTCAGCTGGGAGAGAAAGCAGCAAGTATCTATAGATATCGAAGCGGAAACTATTGAAGAAGCTTACGATAAATGGAATAACGGTGACTATGAAGGTAAAGCTGATGTGGATGATGAGGATATACTATCCAATTATGTTGACATAGATGGAGATTCTTATTATTTAGATCACTTTGAAAAAGTCAGATTTGGGAGTCAGTAATCCACCAATATAGTGGATTAGGGAGGCGGATTTGCATATGACAAAAAAAGAACGATTAACCTACTCAGGAGAAGCATTCACTCTAGGTAAATGGGGCGACAGTATTTACCTAAAAGAAGCAAGAAATGGAAAATACTGCACTGAAATTAGGGAATTCATTCCACAACCACATGAAGCCCACAATGCAGAGTACATGATGTTTTGCCATGGCTTACAACCAGAACTCACCAGAGATGAATTAAATGAGTTTGCCTTGAAGATCCTGAGTTTCACAGGGTATTTCGATAAGCGAGGAATGAATGGAGGGATACAATGCTGAACATGAAAGTTCTAGATTATCGAATCACAAGTGATTCAAATCAAGTCACAGTAAATAAAGTGCGAAGAAATGATCAAGGCTTAGTTTTAATGGTTACTGATAAAGACGGCACACAAAGAGAGTCGCAAGGACTTGTGGGGCATTACAGCAACCTAATGAAGGCTCTCGTCGCCATACAGCGTGACTACGTGCTTTCAGAAGGTACAGATATACAAACAGTCAAGGATTATAAAAAAGCGATAGAAACGATCACTAGCACCCTAGAAAACAAATTGGAATTAGGAGAGAAATTTTAAAATGGGAAAAACAAAATCCAAAGTAAAAAAGAAAAAACGTCGGCTCCAACTAAAAGCAGAAGCTAATGGTACCGCCAAAACGAAATAAAAAAAGCCACTCCCCTGAAGGTAAGTGACCACTGACATGATTATTTTACCATAAAAGGGGTGGCGTTTGTGAGATTTCAGTGGCTTAAAAATTATCAAGACCTAGAAGAGCAAATTCTCTTCATGAAATGGAATCTTAACAAGAGTAGGTTGGAATTAGATCGATGGGTCAACGGTGACTTGGCAAACGTGCGCCTTGAAAAAAATTCAAGATCATCATCGTTGGAAAAAAGCATCAGAATTATAGAGAATGAACTGGAATTGCTCGAAAAAGATAAAATTGAACTGATGGAATTGATCGACTCGTTCAGTGGAGCGGACAATCAGATTGTAAAGTTGAAGTATATCGATGACATGGATGTTTACGATATAGCAGATGAAACAGGATACAGTGTGTCGTACATCCGCAAAAGGCATACTGAGATTCGCAAGACACTATCATTTGTGGATGAGTATGAGGCACGGCGAGAGGATCGATTAAAGAAGCAGGATGAAATTGATTATTATTCAATTGACCAGGATCAGTTAAGCCTGTTTTAGCATTGCCACAAAATGCGACCTCAAAGCCTGTGTATATTTCTTGATTTAAACGGGTTATAGTAATAGCGTAGAAGAAACGGAGAGCTGGTTTTGGACTACTCACAAGAATCCATAAATCGAAAGGGGGCATAGTCCCCTCGTCGCTTATTCTTCTTAACTTGACTAGAAAGACAGCACATTTTTTTGAAAGAGGTGGATCATCTCATTTCGAAATTCGCTAGTGCTGTCTTTTTAGTACATACCTGCAGGTCTGTTTGTATTCAGATAAAATGAGATGGTCTATAATGTCCGCGGGAAACTTTATAGATAAGATTAGGCTGTTAAAGCCCGCCTGCGCATCTCACTACATAACGAAGTCACTCAGTCGAGTGGCTTTTTATTTTGAGGAGGAAAAGCTAGTGAAGCCAGTTAATGCTGAAGAAATCGTAAAAGGAACAATGAAAAATATCGACAAAACATCAGGAGCAACATTAGTGATCTGGACAAAAGATGGTAAAACCCTCTACTTTGAGAATGTAACAGGTTTTACCGATGCTCTTATAGAAACAGGAGACCGGAGAATTGCGTTTAATTATTCCGAAGTTAGCACTGGTGCAAATAGATACGCAAATTTTAACACTAGCGCCATTATGGGGTTTGCGCTAGAAAAATAAAAAATCCGTTAGAACAAAAGCGGCGTAATACTCAAAAAAAATTTTTATTAGGGGGATATCATGGAAATTATTAAAATGAAGCTTGATGATCTTAAAGCGGCTGATTACAATCCTAGAATTGATTTAAAACCAGGGATGGAAGAGTATGAAAAACTTAAAAGTTCTATTCTTGAGTTCGGCTTTGTTGATCCACCAATCTTCAACATACAGACTGGCAACCTCGTAGGAGGTCATCAGCGTGTCGCTGTGGCGCGAGATTTGGGCCTATTTGAGGAGATAGAGGTATCGATCGTAGATTTACACCTTGAGAAGGAAAAAGCCCTTAATTTGGCTCTCAATAAGATTTCGGGGAAATGGGATGAAGAGAAATTAGCCATTCTGTTAAAAGAGCTAGGTGAAGACGATATTTCTTTAAGTGGTTTTGATCATGAAGAAGTTGACGATTTAATAGCAGCTTTTGATTATCAAGAAGACATTGATCAACCGATTGTTGAAGATGACTTTGACGTAAACCAATACATTGAGGATCATCCGGAACCTAAAACAAGGCGCGGCCAACTGTGGCAACTAGGCAATCATTTCTTGCTTTGCGGTGATTCGACTGATCAAACTGATGTTGATCGTCTACTGCTAGGTAAAAAAGCGGATTTGGTTGTAACAGATCCACCGTACAATGTTGCTGTAAAGTCCAGTAATGAAGAACTAACGAATTCCGGTCGTGGTGAAATTCTCAATGATGATATGGATCACGATGATTTTGTAGGGTTTTTAGAGCAAATCTTTTTGAATTACGCGAAACTGATGCATGATCAAGCGGCAATTTATGTCTTTCATGGATCTTCGTATCAGCGAGAGTTTGAAAATGCGATGAATGCTGCAGAGATCGATGTGCGAGCACAATGTATTTGGGTCAAGAACAATGCGACCTTTGGCTGGAGTCAGTACCGCTGGCAACATGAGCCAGTATTTTATGCGCACAAGCGTAAGCAAGCACCTGAATGGTACGGCAATAGAAAACAAACCACCGTCTGGAAAGATGACTTGATCCAAGATATTCCTGATGTGAGTGTTTGGCAGATCACTAAGGACGACGCCATGAAGTATTATCATCCAACACAGAAGCCGCTATCTCTCATTGCAATTCCGGTGAGGAATAGCTCGAAACGCGGCGACATTGTGGTTGATCTTTTCGGTGGATCTGGTAGCACATTAATGACCTGCGAGCAATTGCAGCGATTCTGCTATACAATGGAGCTTGATCCAATTTTTTGCGATGTGATTATTGATCGATGGGAGAAATCAACTGGTAAAACTTCAGTATTGTTAGAAGAATAAAAAGAGGCCGGTGCGCTAACACCGACCCTTTCAACGAGCTTTGACACTCGAAGACACAGAAACCACACGCGCGTGCTTTTGCCTCAGTTCTGTGTCTTTTAGCATTATAATCTAATGCGAGGTGTCAAACAATGGGAACAGAAGATTTTGATATCGAATACGAAATAAAAAAAGCTGAAGAAAAGGCAGAAACAGTCGACGAGTATAAGCGAATCATTCGAGTTGCACTCGGGAAATGGCTGTCGAACCTGCAGTCTGGGGAGATCAAACTCAATTCTGTAAGTGATCTGAAGGTATTGATCGAGGCTGATTTGATGCTTAAAGATATAGGATAACTAAGTTGTCTGTTTATATTTATTTACAAGCTTAATAAACAAATTTTTAATATTATCAACTTGATTGAATAGTCCTAGTGCATTTAATCCGAATAGAAAATATGATCCAATATCATTAACATAATCAAATAGGTATTGGCTAAAAGGATTTTCCAAAGATTGAGTTAATGGAAATAATGAATTAAGTATTCTTGAAGTATTATCAGCCAGTAGTAAAATCAGCTTCCCTATATTGTCAGTTATGTAGTCATCAAAGAAGGGAATGATCATGATTGTTGCCGAAATACCAAATACTAAATTGATTATTAGTTTTCGCTTCTCTTTCAGAAAAGATTTTTGAGCAATCCCAATCATTAGTATCATAAGCCCTAAGATTAGGGGGAATCCTTTTGTTATCCCTGGTATAGAAGTAATTTTGTTTAGACTAAATGATAGTAAAAAAGTAAAGGTTAAAGCAATGAAAGCAAAGACAAATTGCACTAACATTAGGAATAGGGCTAAGTATCTGTTCATGGTATACTCCTTAAATATTTTTCTTTAAATATACCAGATAATTAAAACAAAACTCAACTTAAATAGATGGTGAGGTGGTGCATATTGAATGGCTAGGAAACGAGATCCAAGAAGAGATGAAGCAAGAGAGATATGGCTAAAATCCGATGGTAAAAAGCTTTTGAAGGAAATTGCAGAAGAGTTAGGCGTTTCTGACTCGCAAATTCGAAAGTGGAAATCAATAGATAAATGGACCGAAGAATTGAAAGGTAATGTTACCAATGGCAAAAGTAACGTTACCAATCGAGGTGGTGCGCCACCGGGAAACAAAAATGCAGAAGGGAACCGGGGAAATAGTCGGGCAGCAGCACCAGTAGGAAACAAAAACGCACTAAAAACAGGCGAGTATGAAACGATCTTTGCTGATTATCTTTCAGAAGAAGAGAAAGGGATTTATCAGTCGATCACTGAGGATCCTTTTTTTGTTCTGTCCGAAGAAATCCGACTCCTTAAAATTCGGCAACGACGAATGATGAAAAGAATAGCTGATACCGAAGCGGGATTGACGGAAAAAGAGACAGAACAGCTCTTTGAGTTACGAGGGCGCAAAACTTTGGTTGAATCCAAAAAATCGGGACAGAAAATTCAAGTAGAGGTGCCTGATTTAGTATTGACTGAGACGAAAGAACATTCTTTTCGTAGGATTGATGATGTACTTTCCATTGAGGATGCTTTGACACGAGTTAGCGCTCAATTGACAAAAGCAATTAAACAACTTAATGAATTATCCTTATCTGGTAGAAAAGTTACTCTGATGGAAGAACAAAAACGGAAGATGACCTTTGAAGCAGATATCCTTGAAAACAAAGCTGCTAAACTGGTGCTCAAACAAAGTGAACAAAGTAAAGTTCAAGGCCTTATTGAAATTGGTCAAGCGCTTATCGGTCCAATAGCGGAAGATGAGGAGAGTGAACGAGATGAGTCCGTTGAAACTATCGACTAAGCAACAAGAAAATATTTTTCAACCACTCAAAGGGATTAGGATGGAATTGAACGAGGGAACGATTCGTTCTGGCAAGACGATGTCAGATGCACAGAAGATGGCGTTAATATACGCGGGCCATCCAGATACGAATCATCTTGTACTCGCCTATAACCAAGAACAAGCCTACAGAATGTTTATGGATTGCGAAGGATTTGGACTTGAACATATCTTTGCCAGCTGTGCGGAGATTCGACACGATGAGCACGGCGACCACTTATGGATCAATCTCCCGACAGGAGAAAAGCGAATTTACTACAAAGGCGGCGGAAAAGTGAATGCGGTCGGTGCTATCACTGGGATGTCTTTTGGTACGGTCACTTTTTTAGAGTTTAATCTTCTGAACAAGGCGGTTATCGAAGAAGCTTTTCGCCGGACCAAGGCTTCTAGTTTTCGTTACCATCTTGCAGAACAAAACCCACCGGCTCCAAATCATCCGAATCTTGAAACGCTGAAGCCGTTCATTGAAACGGGTTCTTACAAGTTTCGGCATTGGCGGCCACAAGATAATCCTATTTTAACGAAACGATCATTAAAAGAATGGGAAGCAGAGTGTAAAGTCTCTGACTATCTTTACAAACGTGACTGGTTAGGCGATCGTGTGATGCCTGAGGGTGTAATCTATTCAATGTTTAACGAAGATGCCCATATGACAAAAGAAATCATAGGCAAGCCTATAGAAGTGTTCTTCAGTGCCGATGGTGGTCAAAGCGATGCGACAACTTGTTCCTTAAACCTCGTCACATGGAAAGATGGAAAGTATTATCTCTATCGAATGGCCAACTTTTATCATAGCGGCGCTGATACTGGTGTCACAAAAGCAATGAGTGAGTATGCCAAGGAAATCAAGCACTTTAAGGAATGGTGTTATAAAGAATGGTCGTGGCTGCCAAAGCATTCGAAATTTTTTGTCGATCCGGCCTGTAAGTCATTGAGTGAGGAATTACGTGTTTTGGGTATTGTCACTACAAAAGCAGATAACAATTCAAAAGATAAAGTAACGAGTAACGGCACCAAAATTGAAATAGGGATTGAACGCATGCAAAGCGCCTTATCAAAAGGACGCTTTTTTCTTTACGATCATAAAGACAAATATGGCCATTATTATTTTATCAAGGAACTAGGGATGTATGTCCGTAATGATAATGGTTACCCAGTTGATAAAAACAATCATGCTCTTGATGAATGTCGCTACGCTATCAATTACTTTACGAAACGTTATGTTCTCTAATAGGAGGTGGTCCAGTGTCATTTTGGCAATCAATAAAAAGAGTATTTGGAAAGGGGGCGGTTGCGATAGGTGCGAAAAAAGAGCTTCAGAGTATTTTAGATCATCCCAAGATTCAAATGAGCAGAGAAGAGTATGATCGTATTCAAAACAGCTTGCTTTATTACCAAGGGTACACGCATTGTAATTCTGATCAGAGAGCAAAGGCGAATATCAATATGGCCCGCAAGGTTGCTTCTGAGTACGCGAAGGTAATGTTCAATGAACAGGCAGAAATCACGATCGGGAAAGAGGATAAATCTAAAAAATATGATGAAGCCAGTGCTTGGATAGAATCTGTGTTTCAACATAACGACTTCAAACGCAATCTTAGCAAGTACCTTGAGCCAGCAATGGCACTAGGAGGCTTAGTTGTACGCCCTTATTTCAATGACCAATCAGGGCAAATTGAGTTCTCGTGGGCGCTGCCTGATGCATTTTATCCATTGGAGAGTAGCACCAATAAAATCAGTCAGTGTGCGATTGCGTTTAAAACCATCAAAACTGAAGGCTCCAAAACATTCTTTTACACGCTACTTGAGTTTCACCAGTGGATCGACGGAGAGTATTGGGTGCTCAATGAGCTTTATGAAAGTGAAAAATTTAATGTTCTAGGGATGCAGGTATCGTTGGACACTTTGGAACAATATGCAGAGTTGGATCCATCGAGGCATGGGGAAGAAATTGAACGTCCGATCTTCTCTTATTTCAAGACGGCTGGTTTTAATAATATCCATCCCTACTCACCACTTGGTGTTGGTGTTTACGACAACTGCAAGCGGACACTCGATCGACTAAACAAAGCTCTAGATGCATTTGATCATGAAATTGATGTGGGAAAGAGACGAACGGCTTTTCCTGAATCTATGCTTGATGGTGTCTCTAACAAAGAAACAGGAACAGTTGACTTGACCTTTGATCCCAACGATGATTTCTATGTCATTGTTCCTGGTACTAACCCTGATGAATTTAAAATTACTGATTTGACACAAGATATTCGAACAGATCAGTACATCGGGGCGATCAATCATCGCTTACGACTTCTAGAAATGGAAGTGGGGCTTTCTACCGGGACTTTTGTTTTTGATGGTGCTGGTGTACGTACTACAAACAAGACTGCAACAGAGGTTATCAGCGAGAACTCGCAGACGTATCAATCAAGAAACCAACAAACAACCGAACTAGAAGAATTTATTCGGGATGTTGTACTAGCGCTGTGTGAGCTTGGCCGAGCCACAGAAGTTGATGGGAAACCATTGTTTAGTGGAGAACCTCCAAATCGTGAGAATATTGGCGTTAACTTCGATGATGGCATCTTCTTAGATAAAAAGTCAGAATCCGATTATTATCGTGAACTGAAAAATGATGGCTTAATTCCCGGATGGTTAACGTTGGCCAAAATAATGAAGCTGCCTGAAAGTAAGGCAAAAGATCTTTACCGGCAAGCACAATTAGATGTGGTCGATGAAACCACCGGGAAAATACGTGATTCTGGATACGAAGACTTCGAGGAGTGATTGAATGACAATTACGCCAAAGCAATTAGAGATTGAGGCTTCTTATATTCAAGATGCTTATATGGCGATGGAAGATGAAATCATGAAGATGCTTGTCCGCCAGTTAAACATGCCGACAAGAACGCCGCTCACAGAAGACAACGCATTCCGGTGGAAGATCGAGAAGATGCAACAATTAAATTTGTTGAACCAACAATCACTGCAGCAACTGGTCAATAAAACAAGCCGGTATTCTTATAATCAGCTTCGAAAAATCATCGTGGACATGGGGTTCGAGGTTATTTCTGATCTTGATAAGAACTTGTCTGATCAAACAGGAAAAGAACCGCCACCGCGAACTGAGATCGACAATGTGATGGAGTCATATTTCAATCAACAGTGGTGTGATCTCGACAACCATGTCAATCAAACGCTGATCGACACCAATTACCCTGACAATCCACTAGCTAAGATGTATCAGCAAGTCCTTAACGACACAGTGGCTAAAATCATTGGCGGCGTTAAAACGCCACAGCAGGCGCTTAGAGAATCGATCTATGCGATGGTGGAAAAAGGGGTGATGACAACCTTTGTCGATAAGGCAGGGCGTGAGTGGAGCCTTGAGCGCTACGTTCGGATGGTTTTAAAAGCCACAACACATCGAGTTTATCAGGATCTACGACTTAAGCGAGGCTTAGAACATGGCATTGTTACTGCGTTAATGAGTAGTCATGTGGCTGCACGTCCGGCATGTGCTCATATCCAAGGCGGATGGGTCCTGCTTGTCCGTATAGAGGATGCGCCAGAAGAATTACGACATATTCCATCGATTTATGATCATGGATATGGTGAACCTGATGGCACACAAGGGATTAACTGCAGGCATCGGCTGTACATTCAAATCTATGATCCGAATCTTGATGTTCACATGAATCAATATGATCCAAAGGAAGCGATTGACAATGCGGATTTAGTTGCCAAGCAACGACGTATGGAAGTCGCTATTCGTCGTGCAAAAAGGCAACTGAATGCCGCAATAACAATCGACAATAAAGAAGATATTCAGCACTACAAACAGCTGATCAGAAGACGACAAGGAGCGTTGCGAATATTTATCAACGAGTATGATCAATTGTTGCGTCGGGATTACTCAAGAGAACAAGTGTATTCGTAAAAGGAGTGAGCGTATTGTTTAGACCCCATTATTTAAACGTTGAAAGAATGGTAGCAGAGCGGTGGAACTATGCTGGTTTTTACGAGAAAAAGATTCGCACGCGCTCATTAGGTCGTAAATGGCCAGTAGACCGCACGAAAATCAAACGATCAATAAGGAGATAATAGTATGAAATTAAGTATTAAAAATAATGGGAAATCAAAATTTTCCCCAGAATACGAGTTTTTAATTGATGGTAAGCCTGTTGAAAGGGACAGATTGGTAGATATTACTATTAATATGCCAGCAGACGGTGTACCTAGAGCAGTCTTCACATATGAAATTGATGAATTGGATGTCGAAGATTTGGGAGTAGGGGAAGGACCAGGAAGTATAACTGCCGGTACTATCAAGGTCGAGGATATTAAAACACCGAATATTCCAAGAACAGATATAAAGGTTGATGGTATTACGGCCAGAACGATCAAAGCTAATAGCACCACCGTACATGATGTCGACCGCTTGGCTAAACAAATCGCGGAACAAAATGCAGAAGAACTACGCCGAAGTATCAAGTAAAGTTACTCCTTGAATTTGTAATACAAATGTGTTACTATGTGCGTAAGACATAGTTATTACAAAAGGAGGGAGAATATGTCTACAATCACATTTAGAGTTTCCGAGGAAGAAAAAGAATTTTTAGAGAAGATCTCTGAGTTTGAAAATGTATCGCTATCGGATTTTGTACGACAACAAGCCATTAAGGCTGCAGAGGATCTTGTTGATTATCAAACGTATCAGAAATTGATGGAAGAGCACAAAAAGAAAGACGAAAGTATCTCGCATGAACAAATGATGAAGGAACTGGGTCTATAGTTTATGGGATTTAATGTTAGATACGAAAAAGAAGCTCAAAAAGCCTTGAAAAAAATGGATAAATTCCAAGCTAAAATAATCCTTAATTGGATTGAAAAAAATCTTGTCGGTTGTAACGATCCTTATCAACAGGGGAAAGGATTAACTGCAGATAAAAGTGGTCTTTGGCGGTACAGGGTTGGAAATTATCGAATCTTAGCAGATGTTTCTAAAGAAGAGATAACTATCTTGATTCTGAAAATAGGCCACAGAAAAGAAATCTATAAATAAAAGTCGCTAGCTTAAGCTAACGGCTTTTTGTTTTGTCCTGAATATGACTTTAAACTGTTCCGATTACCGAGTGAGCGGTATAACTCACACTCTAACTGGTACCAACCAGAATAAAAAGGAACGGAGAATGAATCATGGAATGGATCAAAGAAATTTTATCAAAACACGTCGGAGAGGATGGAAAGTTTGATCTAGACGGGGCAACAAAGGAAATCAAGTCAGAATTTCCAAAGAATGCAGTGCCGAAAGCTGATTTTAACGATAAGTCTCAAAAGCTAAAAACGGCGACAGAAGATTTAACCGCCGCAAATGCACTTGTTGAGCAGTTGAAAGCATCGAACAGCGGCAACGAAGATTTGCAAAAGCAAATTGATGACTATAAAAATCAGTTAGAAACTGTGACCGCTGAACGACTAGCAGATCGTAAGAACGCTGCGATCGAATTAGCTTTAACACAAGCTGGAGCTAAGAACATTACAGCTGTGAAAGCTTTGTTAAAGACAGATGAGTTGGAAATTACTGACGAAGGTGTCAAAGGATTAGATGAAAAAGTAGCCACATTGAAAAAAGATGAAGGCTATTTGTTTCAAACGAATGATCCTACACCGCAGCCAAAGAAAAAGCAATTTGTGGCTGCTGGGAATACAGGTGGTGGCGAACCACCTAAAGAAAAAAGCTGGAAAGATAATCTAGCCGAGAATATCGCAAAAACAAAAAATAATTAGGAGAGTGGTTTAAATGCCAGTAATTTTAGACAGTAAAGATTTAGCGAAAATCGACAAGGAATTTGCTGCCGAGTCGCAAGTATGGGAAGTATTAACGCAAGGGGCAAAAGATATCACAGAAGAGGATTTTGTGGGGACTCATGAAGTACGTGTAAATGAAATGCAAGGATTTACTGCTGCTGATTATAAGCGGAATAAAGAAAACGAACGGAACAATATCTCAGTTGAGAAATCAACTTTAAAATTGGAAAAGGAACGTTGGATGGGCTACGATATGGATCGCTTGGATCAATCGGAAAATGCAGCGTATCAAGTAGGTGCTGTCATTGAAGAACACACTCGATTGGTTACGATTCCTGAGAAAGATCAAACCGCTGTTGCTCGTTTACTTGAAGCTGGATTTGACACTTCTGACAATATTTACAAAGGAAAAACGGTCAAAGAAACAATCACTAAATCTAACATTTTAGATAGTTTCGATGATGCTGAGGCGTACATGACTGATACAGAAGTCATTGGTCAGTTTGTGGCGTTTATGTCTAGTGATGCATACAAAGCATTGAAGAATGCAGATGGTGTCTCTAAGACTTTTACTACCAATACAGTACAATTCAACGGTATCGATCGACGTGTTGAAATGCTCGACGGCACGAATATCATCATCCAAAAGGTTGCTAAAAATCGATTGCAGGTCGATGAAGACAAGCATGTTAACTTCATTATGACGCCTATTACCGTTGCTAAGCCAATTGAGAAGTACAATACGATTGATTTGGTTCCTGCTGACCAAGATCGTGGCGGTTACCGTGACACCATCAAAGGGTTGGACTATTACGACTGCTTGGTACTTAAGAAGGCACGTCCTGCGATCTATATCTCTTATGATGACCCAAAAGCGTAACCCCGGAAGAACCGGGGAACTCTGGGGCGGAAGGACAGTCAGCGATAATCGGTGACATGAAAGTCGATGAACTTAAAGCTGAACTGGATCGCCAAGGGATTGAATATCCATCGACTGCCAAAAAACCAGAATTAATTGAGCTGTTAAAAGAGAGTGAATAACCACTCTCTTTTTTGATGGAGGTGAGACACCATGGAACGAATAAGACGCAAACCGCTGAATGAAATCTTTGACGATCATGAAACGCATGAGCGATGTGGATATCTCTCATTTAGAGAGTACAAACGCTTGGTAGACAAAGAAACTGAACTGACGGAAAAAGATTTCCGAAAGCTTCTGAGAAAAGCCAGTGCGTTGCTGGACGTTCAAACAAGACGTTTCTATCAACGCAATGAGCTCGAATCAGATATTCCAATGCGGCGCAACGCTTTTAAGTTGGCTGTTGCCTATCAAATCGAGTACATGCATGAAGCAGATGCCACGACCACGTTTGGCATGCAGGAGCCTGACAGTTGGTCCATTGGACGCATGAGTGTTTCTAAGAGTAAAGGTGGTTCATCATCCACAAATGAAACGCCTTTGCTTTCTGGGGACGCTATGCTGCAGTTGTCAGGAACCGGGCTGTTATATCGTGGGGTGAGTCGATGAGAATGCCACCAAAACGATTCTTTCCCCATGCAATGATCTATCGGAAGAAAATTGGTGTAACCACAAGAGGCGAGCCAATTCTTGAGGATGAGCTTGTAATTGAGCATGTCCGCTTTGATGACACGGTTAAGTTTGAGCCACGCGACATCGATGGGAAAGTACAAACGCCCAATGCATTGATCTCTATGGTTAAGAAATATACTGGACCATTACCGGAGTTTTCGGTTGCGGATCAAATTGAACTCTTTGGAAAGCAGTACACGATCGCAAAAGTTGTACCGCTGACTGCTGATTCACCTGATCCATTTGGCTATGAGATTGAGGTGGTCTGATGAGTGGAATCAAGATTGACATTGATCTAGGTGGTGTCCGCTCAAAGCTTAGTGAAGATAACTTGGGCCTTGGTCAGTTGAATATGGCCAACCGGATGCTACAAACAATGAACGAAACCGTGGTACCGTGGGATACGATGCATTTGCGTGATAGCGGTCACGTCTCCGGAAGAGGTGATCAATTAGTGTGGGATGTTCCTTATGCTGGCCCTCAATACTATGGCGGTAGAAAACATCAAACAACTGGAGCTTGGATTCCATTTGTCAATAAACAACCTGGCACTGGTCCTTTTTGGGATGAAGCAGCGAAAACGTTATTCATGAGTGACTGGTTACAGGCATTTAAGATTGGAGCGAAACTATAATGGATTTTATTGATCGGCTGCAAGAAGTAGCCAGTAAAATCGATGTACCAGTGATCATCCAAGCCATCGATCAGGAGGAGTCAATCCGGTTGGCACCTTTACCGGGAGGACGTACAGCGAAATCATACATGAATGGCGACAAGGTCAAGGAATTGCCTTTTGAATTCCGATTTAAAACGAAAAGTTTTTCTGGCGATCGAATCATTTATCAATTGTCAGAGATCTTAGAAAATGTGACATCTATCCCATCTGAAAATGGTTCTTATCAATTCATGGCGTTGACGATTGCCAATGAACCTTTTTTACTTGGACAAGATGATCAAAAATTCTTTTATTATCGCTTAGTTGTACAAGCAAAACTTTATATCAAAAAACGAAAACAGGAGAGTGAAGACTAAATGAAAAATGTAAACAGCGAGCGTGGCCATTTTATTGCGCCATTTACGAATATCAACACATCACCAACGGAATCAGCGTGGGTAGAGCTAGCAGACGGGATTGAAGATATTTCCGATGCGACGACAGAAACAACAGAAGAAAAAGCCTATTACAACGGCGTGAAAACAAACATGGTCAACAGTGTATCCGGTGCGTATAACGTATCTGGTGACTATGATTCTGAAGATAAAGCGCAAGAAATGATTGCGGATATGAAGTACAAGACCGGTATTGGTCGAAAAGTTTGGCATCGAGTGGTAAGTGCCGACAAGACGAAACAATGGACTGGTCATGCGACAGTCACGGACATTGTGGCTGGTTCTGGTGCAGCGGATGCCACAGAAGACTTCTCTTGTACGATTACCTATGACGCAACACCAACTGAAGGTGTCCCGGGATCTGGGGGAAATAATGCAGATGCGGCGTTGAATTCGGCGCCAGTTAATGCCAAAGCAAACAAGAAAGAAGAAACCAAGTAAGAGAGGCGTTTATCGCTTCTCTTTTTTACATACAAACGAATGGAGGCAACAACAATGGTAAAAATCCAAGTAAAACTAACACAGTTACCAATTGAAATTGGCGAACATACATTTTACGTCGACACATCGGAAAAAGGTGTAGAAGCCTTTTGGAAGTTAGTTTCAGGGTATGCGTCCAAGTCAGCAAAGATTACTGAAAAAGTGGAAAAAGAGACGATCACACCTGAAAGAGCGGATAAGCAAGCAAAAAAAGAGCTTGAAAGAGTGATTGATCAACTTTTAGGTGATGGCGCATTTGAAAAGCTGTACGAGCTTTCCCCAGAGTATATCTTCATTTCTGAGTACTATATGGAGATTTGTTCAGCAGTCGCTGAAGAGCTTGGTGGACGCAAGAAACAATTATTTGAAAAAATGCAGCACTACTTAGAAGGTTAGAACGATGAAACTGCAGTATCGATTAGAAGAGACGGTGGAAATCGAAGGCGTAACCTATCCGATCGATCTTTCTTTCGATACGGTATTACGCCTTTTTGACCTATTAAAAGATCCAGTATTAACGGAATCAGAAAAAATTGTTTTGGGGTTGCAGCTTTTATTGGGTGTGTCGTTCTTATGTGAGATCGAAACACAAAACACAATTTTTTTGTCGATCTTGGAGATGTTTGATATTTGGGAAAAACCAAAATCTCGTTATGACAGAAACGGAAAGAAATTAAAACCCAAAATGAAAGAGATTGCGGACCAGCATTTTTCTTTTGATTACGATGCGCCAAATATTTACGCAGCCTTTTACCAAGCGTACGGCATCGATCTGTTTGATCAGCGAGGAAAAATGAGGTGGGAGAAATTTATTGCTTTGTTTGGCGGATTGCCGGATGAAACAAGATTCCGCCAAATCGTATCTATTCGGACGAAAAAAATGCCAACAGGAAAAGGGAACAAAGAAGCAAAGGATGAGCTTCGGAAATTGAAGAAACTTTATGCACTACCGAAAGAAGGTGAAGAAGATGAGCAGAATTGATGGCAAGGTAACGATCGACATAATCGTCAATGGGAAACAAGTTACGAAAGAGATCGACACAGTCGAACAAGGTTTTTCCCGATTGGGTAAAAATGCCGATGATGTGATGAAAAAAGTCGGCACTGATATGGGAACAAACACTGAATCAGGTGCCAAGTCCGCAAATAAAGCGGTAGATTCGATTGAAAAGACGGTTTCAGATCTAGGCAAGACGACAGAATCCTCAACGGCAAAAGCAGGAAAGTCGATTGGTGATAACTTCGATGCGGGATCCAAAGAAGCGAACCAAGCAACTGATAGTGTAGTAAAGGGCATCGTTTCGCTGACAGCCACTACAAGCACAGAACTAGCAAAATCAGGTCGTGTGATGGGGGAATCTTTTGAATCTGGTGCTAAGAGTGCGAACCAATCAAACGATAGCATTGTAAAGTCAGTAGCAAGCCTTGTTTCTTCTGTTGAATCTTCGACACCTGGCATGGGTAGAAGCATCAGCGAATCGTTTCTTGTTGGTGCCAAACAAGCGACAGCTTCAACTGATGCCATTACAAAATCAGCTGCTCAAATGGTTTCTCACATAGAAATTTCATCTACTAAGGCTGGGAAAAGCATTGCGACTAGTTTAGAATCTGGCTCCAAAGATGGCGCGAAAACAGTCAGTGCCGCCGTTGATGCGATGAAGAAAGACCTTGTTTCTTTAGCAGATGAAGCGGAAAAGTCTGGTTCGAAAATGAGTTCTTCGTTTCAACAACCGACACCTAAAGCCAATATCCTGACTGGCAGCGTCGGGAAATTAAGTGCAGCAATGTTGATCACCAAGGGTGCAACTGCAGCGTTATCGATGGCCAAAGGATCATTGGACGGAGCTTTCGGACGTATTGATACACTGAACAACTTCGAAAACACAATGACACGCTTAACTGGTAGCTCTGAAGAAGCAGCTGCAGGTATGGAAGGTGTTCGGGATGTAGTAGTTGGTACAAACTACATGCTAGATAGTGCCGCTCAGACTGTACAGCGCCTAGTAATGCAAAATGGCTCACTGGAACAATCGACGAAGAGTTATCAAATTTGGGGTGACGCTGTGGCCATGTATGGGGATGGCGCTGCAGAGACAATGGATAACGTGATGGATGCAATGATTCAGATGCGAGCAACAGGAACGGTTAACATGGCTCAGATGGATCGAATGGTTCGGCGTGGTGTTGATCCTTGGAAAATCTATGAAGATGCGACTGGCATGAGTATGCAAAGCATTCGTGATGCATTACGTGATGGTTCGATTGAGGCAAACGATTTCTTCGATACCGTTGAGCAAGCAATGCGCGATGGTGGAAATGAACTCACCTCGGTTTCTGGTATGGCACAACAAGCCGGAGATACATGGGCAGGATCATTTGCCAATATGGCCACCGCTACAAGCCGGGGAACTGCGAACATTATCGCATCGATGGATGATGCTTTTGCGGAGACGCGTTTCGGATCCATGAAAGAAAATGTTCAGGGGTTCGGTAAAACTTTCGAAGGAGCACTGAATGGAATTGCTGGCGTGATCCCTCCTGTTGTTTCGGCTGTTGATACAATGGCCGGTGGGGTGATCGCTGTGAAAGATGCGGCAGTGACGGCTGCACCGTACATTATAGGTTTGGGTAGTGCTATTGGTGGATTGCTAGTCGTACAAAAAGTGGCTGTTGCTACAACTTCTTATATCCAGATGCTTAAATACCTTACCGGTGCAACTTCTGGTGCAACAATGGCCAAAAATGTTGATGCGGTTGCTACAAAACTAGGAATCAGTCTCAACTTACAAAATGCCACGTCTACCAAAGCAGTTGTTGCAGCAAACATTTCCAATGCAGCCTCACTAAAAGGCGCAGCTGCTGCGCAAAAAACCTATGCGATTGCTGCAGCTGCTTCTGCGGCAGCAAAGAAAGCACTGGCAGCTGCTAGCATTCTGTTAAATCCTGCAGCCGCGGCTACAGCAGTTGTACTTGGTCTAGCTGGTGCAGCAGCTTTTGTTATGGGGAAAAAATTCTTAGACGCTAGGAAGAAAGCAAAGGAACTGGCGAGTGACTTGGACGATCTGGGAGATGAACTCGACAATCTTGAGAAGTCAACTGAATCTAGCTCAAAGGAGTTTGAAGCGCAAGAAAAAGTCATTCAGTCAAATATGGAAAGAAACAAGGACCTGGCCGCTGAGCTCGAGCGACTTTCCGCTATTGAAAATAAATCTGCAGCTGATAAGCAGTTGATGGCCGATACAGTTGAAGAATTAAATAATTCGGTTTCGGGGTTAAACATGACCTACGATGAAGAGACAGGGCTCCTAAATGCTACTACAGAAGAAATCAACAAGCGGATTGAAGCGTCTAAAGGAATGGAAGAGGTCAGCCGACTTTCTGAACGTCAAAACGAACTGATCAAGCAAGCAGCTGATTATGAAACCACTTTGGCAGAAGTTACAAAAGAACGTGCCATGATTGAATACAATGCAGCTGTTGAAGGTGTAGACGGAAAAAAAGTATATAAAGAAGCACTTGAAGTTTTGGATGAGAAAGAACAAGCTGCTCATGAGAACCTAAAAGCAATTAAAGAAGAACAATCTGAACTTGGCGAAGCTGAAAAAGCTATGAGAGCAGAAGTTGCAGCTGCAACGTCAGATGCAAATCAGTTAATGATCGATTCATATAACAATTTAAAAGAACATCAAAAAGAAGCACTTAATTCGATGAACGACATGTATAAAAAGCTTGTGGAGCAATCAACTGATGCTTTTAATGTTATCGAACAGAATGAAGCAATTAGTCTTGATAAGATGGTCGACAATCTTAAGAAGAATGCTCAAGCAATGGATGATTGGTCGACGAATGTTGCAAAGTTGGCAGAGCGCGGTGTTGATGATGGGCTTATTATGCAGCTTGAGAAAATGGGGCCTGCAGGTGCAAAACAAGCAGCTTTGCTCGTAAATGCGACAGATGAAGAGCTTAAAAAATTAAACGATGCGATGGCATCAACAACAGAACAAGCCTTGAAAAGTACAGCTCAGATAGCTGATGAGGAAACAGACGTTGTGGCTGAAAAACTGGGACTACTTCCAGAAAAAGCAGAACAATCTCTGAGAAAAGCATTTCAAGGTGAGGATTTTGCTCAGTGGGGCAAATATCCAGCTGATGAAGTTACCAAAGGCTTAGAGGAAGGCGAAGAACAGGTTGCAGAAGCGGCTGAGAATATCGCACAAGTTCCGGGACAAGTGATTGAAGAAACGATCGCTAATACAAATTACGCAGAAATTACAGATCCACTTGCCAAAGGGACGTCAGACGGCATTTTGGCAGGGATCCAACCTGTAGGAGATGCATCGAAAGAACTAGCTGAAACGCCTGAGAAATTATTTGGTGAAGTGATCGATCAAGATGTTTTTGTCGCTCACGGCGAGACGCCGGGTAAAGGATACGTTGAAGGCATCGATCGAAGCAAGGAAGCAGTTCAGGCAAGTGCCGCCGAATTATCAGGTGTGCCACGTGAAGTCTTTGAAAAAGAAATGGATCCAGAAACGTTTAAAGGATTCGGCGTAAATATTGGTGAAGGTGCAGCTGGAGGGATAGATCAATCTGCCCCGCAAGTTGAAAACGCCACGAAGCAGATGGCTGAATTGGCAAACAAAGCTTTCCGTAAGGAAAATGATATCAACTCACCATCTGGTGTTTACCGCGAATATGGTGGTAACATTACGACCGGTCTTTCCCAAGGGATCGAGCAAAATAGCAGCGCACCTGAACGAGCGATCGTACAGTTGGCCAAGAAATTAATGTCCTTACTAGATAAGGAGTTAAATGCCAATCAGATGGGCAACCAGATTGGTAAGCCGATGACTGAGGGGATCGCTCGAGGGATTGATCAGAATTCTTCCAAAGTACTGAATTCAATTGCCAAGATGACAGACGAGATGGTCAAAAAGTCCAAGAAGGCTGCAGAAGATGTCGTCAAGGAATTTGAAAAGATGGATCACGATGTGGATCGAACGTTGCAAAATATGCCAAGGATCGCCGCAGCCACTATGCGTGAATCAAATCAAGCCTACCGTGAGGGAATGCGAGATGCGAACGACATAATCCGAGAGGGTGCGCAACGCATGCCAGATCAGATGAGTCATTTACCTGATCAGTTTTATCGCATCGGACAAAACTCCATGATTGGGCTAAACAATGGCTTGGTCGCCGGTCAAGCACAAGTATTGAATACTGCAGCTTCTATTGCGAATCAAGTGGCCCAAACGATGCAGCGCGCCTTAGATATCAATTCACCGTCAAAAGTGATGATGATGGATGTGGGTCGATGGATTCCCGCTGGAATTGGTGAAGGGATCGCTCGATTCAAACATTTTGCACTAGATGCCATTGAGGACTTAGGATCACAGTTGGTCTTGCCGAATATCCAAGCAGAATCGGTGGCCATTGCCGGTAATGCAGGCTTTGGATTATCGTTGCCATCGATTAAGAATGAATCGAGCACAACGAACCAAACAATTCATAATTCGCCGCGTGTGGAAGTTCATTTACACGATGTGAACATCAATGACAATCGAGATATAGCGGAATTAACGCAAGACATTGCTCAACAAACTGCAGATGAGATAAGGAGGTCATTAGAATGACAAATGAACCGTATTTTGAATTTAATGGCCATAGATCAACCGCCAAAAACCTCTATCTCCTCAATGAGATGGAGTTGACGATTCCTGAATCAGATCTACGCTTTGATGAGGTCGATGGCCGACAAGGCGCAATCGTTTATGACAATGAGCGAGAAAAAGATATTATCAAAATATTTCCCATGGAACTTAGAAAAGAAGCAGGCAAGTCGCTTTTTCAGCAAGTCAGAGAGATCACTCACTGGCTGAAAGAAAACAAGCGGTATAGCAGGCTTCTTTTTTCTGAGGATCCGGAATACTTTTACGAAGGCATCTTTCATTCGCAAGTTCGTATCCTTGATCGCTGGCGCGACCATTTCGACGTGGCATTGCCTTTTCGATGCAAGCCAGTGATGTTTCGGCTTGATGGCCAAACAGCAACTGCTCACATATCTGGGCGCACATTGGAGAACCCCGAACCAATCGAATCCTTGCCATTGATCCAATTTAGATACAGCGGTACGGCAGACGCAACCTTGACCATCAATGGACGACAGTTCCGTATTTTAAGAGCTGCCGGAGCTGGGTTGATTACGATCGACAGCGAGCTAGGGACGGCTTATCGGGATGGAATAGCGAATATATCCAATGCAATCCTGATGCAATCTGATGGCTATCATGTGCCCGAGTTACGGCCAGGAGCAAACGCGATTTCGTTCACAACTCAAATCACACAAATGACGATTACGCCAAGATGGAGGGTGACTGCAATATGAGCGTGCCGATTTTGTACGACAAAGCAAATAATGATTACAGCACGCTTGGCTTGGGTCTTCTGAAGGATGTGAGCCAAGCGTTCGCAACTCGAAAGAGAAATAATTTTCCTTTTCTAGAATTTACTTATCCGGTTTTCGGTGTTCTTTTTTCTCAGCTTGAGAAAGGAAAAAAAGTTGTGGTCGATGTAGGGCCGGGCACAAGATCAAAGCGTCAACGATTTGAAATCGTCCGGATCACAAAACCGCAAAATGGGATCGTATCGATTTACTGCGAACACATTGCTTTGATCACTGAAAAAACTGCACTAAACAAAGGACAGAAGCACACCGCTATTTCGGCCCAAGAGGCATTGAACCAGTGGCGTGCTCTTTTGGTTCCTCAGCGTGATTTCATCGTGTTCACAGATCTGACAACCGTTACTGCAATGGACTTTTCTGAAGTTGGTCACTTTGAAAGTGCAGCTGAAGCTTTGGGCGGAAAAGAAGGTTCAATACTTCAAAAGTATAACGGTGAGTATATTTTCGATAACAACGAAATCCGCTTGATGCGAGAAGGTGGTAAGGAGACAGGAGTTGTTATTGCGTACGGCAAAAACTTAGTGGATCTCGTTCAAGAAGAGACGATCGAGAGTACCTATACTTCGATTCGACCCTATGCTCGAGCGAATGAAGATGGAGCAAGTGAATTAGTTCTTCCGGAAGTCATTATCGATGGTCCCCACGTCAATAATTTTCCGGAACGACGTGTTCAGACAGTTGATCTAAGCAGCCGCAATCCTCAAACGGTCGCAGAGTTGCGCCAATTCGCTCAATATTATATTTCGAGTAATCAAATTGGGGTTCCTAAAGTTAATCTGAAAGTGAAGTTTGCGGATCTATACAGTGCAACTGGTGAAGAACAACATCAACTGCTCGAGCAGTTGGAACTCTATGACACCGTCACCGTGGCTTTTAACAAGCTAGGTGTCAACGTCAATGCAAAGATCAATCAGACGGTTTGGAACGTGCTGTTAGATAAGTATGAATCCATTGAGATTGGCGATTCAAGAGCCACGCTAGGTTCTAACCAAAAAGAACAGGATCGCGATCGTGAGGAACAGATCAATCGACCCCCAGTGATTGGGCCCGGCAACATAGCCAACGTTCGACCTGGCACGATTACGAACCTAGTCGCCTATGGCGGTTTTAGCCAAGTACTGCTTCATTGGGATATGCAAGGTCTGACGGTCAGGGAGTACGAGATTTACGGCTCTCAAGAAAAAGGATTTGTTCCCGGTCCAAGTAATTTACTTGGAAAAACAAACGTCAATGCGTATAGCCATGGAACAGAAACGAAATTGCATTGGTACTACCGAGTAAGAGCGGTCAACCATCATGATGTTGCTGGACCCTTCAGTGAGGAAGTGTTTGGCCAAACGGCAAATACCAAAGATCTCGACGAGTTAGAAGGCATCTTGGATGATCTAAACAACCGGATTCTTCCGGAATTAGATGAACGTCTGACAGAAAACGATCAGGCGCTTTATGATCTGAAGCAAAACATTTTGCCGGATCTTGAAGGACGTCTGAAAGATCTTGAAGTCGAAATGGACATACTCACAACCGTAAAGTTACCGGGACTTGAGCAGAAATTACTAGATAACGAGCTTGCGTTGAATGAATTGAATAATGTTTCGCTGCCATTATTGGATGAGCGCTTGAAGTCAGCGGAACAAAACTTCCTTGATGCACAAAAACGAATCGATGATGCAATGGCAGATATTCGAGAAGTTGAGGATCTCCTTTCGGATTGGCAGTGGCAAGATACGGTGGAAATTGATGGCGGCAAAATTCGTGCCAACACGATCCAAGCCTTATCTATCATGGCCGGGAGTATTACCACCACACAGATTCAAGCAGGAAGCATCGTTGGTAATGATTTGGCCATTAACACCATTACAGCTAGAGAAATCAACGCACAAACGATCACTGCGAACGAAATTGCGACCAATGCGATCATTACAAGGCATATTGCAACTAACGCTGTTACTGCCAATGAGATTGCGGCGCGAACAATTACAGCGACGGAAATCGCAGCAGGAACGATCACAGGAACGCAGATTGCGGCGAATACGATTCGAGGAAGTCACATCTTTGCTGGAACAATTACAGCAACAGAGATCTCTTCCGGAGCGATCACTGCAGTAAAAATTGCTTCAAATGCTGTGACAACAGTGAAGTTGGATGCTGAAGCTGTGACTGCAGCAAAAATTGCTGCTAACACAATCACAGCAGCGAAGATTGCAGCGAATACGATTACCGCAAACCAAATAGCCGCAAATGCAATCACTGCTGATCGGATCGCTTCAAATGCAATTCTTGCTCGTCATATTACCGGGGCCACAATCACTGCAGATAAATTGGCTGCAGGATCTGTGACGACTGCCAAACTCGCAGCAGGTGCAGTCACGGCTACTACGATTGCAGCACGTGCTGTTTCGGCGGATAAGTTAGCTACTAATGCCATTCAAGTTGGGTTCAACTCAATGGGAAATAGCCTTAGATTGACTCCTACTTCGTTGGCATTTTGGCAAAGTTCGACTGTTCGATTCATGGAAATGACCGGTACGCGACTTGAATTTTTTACAGGGCAAAGCACAGCAATTGGCGGTTTTGAACGTAGTAGCATTAGCGGACGAACCTGTGTTGCATATTTTGCAAGAAATGCTTATAGCCTTGTATTGGGGAGGATTACTAGCTCCACAGGATCTAGCGAGCAGCGAATACCTGTGATGGAGATTCGAGGGAATACTGCAGCAATCCAAATGCATGCCAACATAAATATGAATAATTGGAGCATCACCAATCAGTCAGATATTCGATTGAAAGAAAATATCGAACAAACCTCTGTTGAAGGAATCAAAGAAACGAAGCGGATTCGTATGGTTGATTTTGACTGGAAACGGAACTATCGTCCGATAGACAAGGAAAATCCCCCATCTACTGAACGTCAATTTGGCATGATTGCTCAAGAGGTGCCTTTCTTACAAGCAAAAGTTGATGGAGAAAACCATTATTTGTCTATCGACTTGAACAAGCAAGTGAATCTCAATACGAAGACAAATCAAGAGTTAATCGCCATCGTTGAAAAACAAGAACAGCGTATTCAAAAATTAGAACGAGAAATGGAGAAAATCGCATGAAAATCACACTAAAGAATTACGAATTAGGGGCTGCTCTTTTATTTATCCAAAATATGGAACTTAAAGCTGCGGATAGTCGCCACCGTTCGAAGTTTAAAAAAGCTCTGATGGAAGCCGTTCAAGGACTGCAGGAGTCAGAGTTGGAATTGTATGATCTTTACGGAAGAAAAGATGATGAGGGACAATTGATTGTCAATGAAGAAAAAACTGGCTATGAAGTTAAACCGGAAAATCGCAATCAGTTCTATCAAGAAATGAATGTTCTTCTAGATGAAGAAATCGTGATCAAGAGTGGGCTATACGCTAGAAATTTCGAGAAGTTTGGAGAAGTGCTTTCCGAATACAATGGTGTGATTTCAGGAAAAGAAGCCGATATTTACGACCGACTAATGGACGAATTTGAAAAGGAGGAGAATCAAGATGTTAAAGACTAATACAAGTAGCACATTTACAGGACAGGTCATGATCGACGAGAAAATGGTTGTCTACCTCTCTGCATCGATTGATGGAGATCAAGACGTTTCAACCTCACCAAGCATCAGTATTCAAGATCCAGAGTTGTACCAAGAAAACAAAAAAACATGCCGTGAAGGAATTCAAGAATTTTTGAAAGAACTGTGGGCTTTAGAAGACAAAGCTTGAAGGAGGACGGACGATGGAAAATCTCTACGTAACCAGTGAGATCACCTTAAACAAAACCGTGGAAAAACGTTCTTCTCCTGTACCGACCAACACAGAGTTTTTCAGTTTTGATCAACGGGTGGCCAAAAAGACAATCAACTTTCAGTTTAAAGGGGAGCCGTTGGACCTATCAGAAGCCAATGTCATTTTGGGCTTTGATTTTGTGACTGCAGGTCAGTCAGTCATTTTTGAAAGTGCTGATGGATCAATCATAATTGAAGATTCTGCAGCCGGAAAAGTGAATGTGATGTTACCAAATGACATCTACGCGTATTCTGGCTCAGTGATCATTTATGTCTTTGTCGAATTTTCCAATGGCCAATCATTAGATTATCCAGCATTTAGTACTGAATTCCAAGAATCTTGGATTGATCAGGACCTAGAAGAAATGGCGCAGTTTTATGTGAGGCGATTTGAGGACCTACGAAACCTCGTTCTAGAACAAGCAGCAGGTATTGATCGTGATTTGACCGAGTTTGAGAACCGAATCGATCAAATTGAATCGGACCTTGCAGCCTTCGACATCGAGGCACTGGCAAAAGAAATTGAAGAGGAAATTCGCTCAGCAGTAGAAGACCGTATTTCTGATATTGAACAAAAGTTGGAGGGAATTGACCTATTAACCGTAGATGAGGTAGATCAACGTATTGCTGAGATTTTTTTAGATCCATTTACTTTAACACTTCCGCAAAAATTAACGTTCAATGGCAAAATCCGAGGATCCGTTATAGAGAATGCGAATCGATTTACGACAACATCCTCTGCCAACCAAGGAAACATCTACCAAGGAAACAGTCAGTTTCAGGGAACTGAAGTAGCACAAGAAATCTATGATTTTGTAGGTGATCAAAATGCACAAACAGCTATTCCTGAAATTAACGGTACTAATTTTTCAACTCGAGCGATATTTTTGTATTTTGATTTAATTGATCATATTGATCGAGAATATCCAGTTATTTTTCTAGCAGCTGGAGCAACGACCTCCGCCGATAAGGAAGCGGTCGTTCGGAAATACGTCAAAAACCTTACTTTGTATGCAGATATGAGATTAACAACGCAGCAACTTACTGGTGTAAATCTTCGGATAAGAACTAGAAAAGAATATCGTGAATGGCATGTAATTGATAATATATTATTTCTTCCAAGAGACACTTTGAAAGAAATTACCGTTCCAATTGAAATTCAGACAGGCGGACATGGCATTTGTTCTTTTGCGACAGATAGTTCATGGGGACCAATCTTCGAGATTGATTATATTACTTGTACCTTTGATTTGGTTATCGACTATCAATTATTAGCTAAGGGAATGAGCAATTTCCAAGAAGTGTTACATCTGGCCCAACGCGTCAACGAATTAGAAAGCAAAGGATGATAGAAATGGAAGAACACAAAGCAATCTATGACACAAGGGACTTACAAGATCTGCGACCATTGTTTACACCGGAAGATAGAAAGGTATTCCATCCTTACACGGAAGTGGCGCCACCAATTGATCCGCACGTGGTGGTTATTGGTTTTGATTTTAATCGCCAACGTTGGAATGTGGTGAGTGCTGCAACACCAGAAGAGGTCGAGGAGCTGCAGGAAACGACGGATACTTTGGGACGGTCGGTTGTACAGCTGACGTTACAAAATCTACAACTGTCACAACAAGTAAGAGAATTGACTCAAGGAGGGCAAGAAAATGCTTAATTTTGAGACGATTCAAGATTGGTACAATCGTGGATGGATGACAGAAGAGGATGTCAATCAGTTTCTGGCACTTGGTGTGATCACAGAGGAACAGGCAAATACAATTTTAGGAATTGACGGATAGGTAGGTGACTTATGGATGTATTGATTAAAAGCATTGCAGAGCATCCAGAACAAACAATCATGGGACTACTTTTTTCTGGCTTGCTTGTTTGGGTGATGTATCAAAATAATTCACGTGAAAAACGATATCAAGATGCCATCACGGAATTAACAAAAGCGCTAGGTGATATGAAACAAATTCGGCGAGTTGTCGATAAAATCAACGATAAGATTAGCGATAAATTGAAATAGGAGGAAGAATATGGAAGCTATATTAATTGCAGCATCAGTCATCGCGCCGCTTGTAGTTGGCGTGACTGGTCTGATAAAAACTCAAGTAAAGAATTATGACATTTTGCCAGTGATCAATGTGATTGCTGGTATTTTACTTGGCGTACTTTTTGCATTGTCGTTTGTTCAGGAAGATCTTGTTCTGTATGCGTGGGCAGGAGCTGTAGCAGGCCTAGCAGCAAGCGGTATTTTTGATTTAGGTTCTAGTGTGATCAATCATGACAATCATCCACCAGATTATGGCGATGGCCAAAGCGAGACGGAGAAAACAATTTACCAGATTAAAGATCAGGATCAGTCAAAGGGCTGATCTTTTTTTACTGAAAGGTTGATGTGTATGTGGCTACTTATTTTATTTATGCCGGTTATTATACCAATCCAAATCTTTAATTTTATCAGATGGTTTTTGACAGAAGACCTATCAGACGATGAACTTAAATACTTAACACGGAAAGCAGCAGAAAATAGAGAGAATAATTGGAGGGAAACATTATGACAAAAATTGTAGATTTACGAGGCGATTCAAGAATTTTAGGACCATCTAACCCCAACAGATCCGTGGCAGGCATCACAAAAATTGCTCGTCACCATTCAGCAACAGCGACCGGTGATGTGTGGGCATTCCAAAATCACTGGCGAGGAACACTTGGATGGGGGACTGGTGGCTACCATGAGATCATCCTGAGAGATGGATCAGTTCAATTGATCTATCGGGATAATGTCACGACGAACGGTGTGGGAAATCACAACAGCAAGACTTACCACATTTGTGTGGTAGGGAATGGTTCCTTTACTGCAGAACAAGAAAAAGCCTTTGACGAACGTGCACGTGCAGCCATGCAGCGATTTAATCTGAAAGCATCCGACGTGCTAGGGCATAATGAGTTTTCCGGTCACAAATCCAATAGTTGTCCCGGGACCAATATGGCGGCTGTTCGCGGTCGTTTGAGTGGCTCATCTGGATCTACCCCGACACCAAGCCCTGCTCCTACACCTACCTACAACGTAGAAGCTTGGAACAGACGGCAGGTTGTGAGTACTGATGTCTTGAACGTACGTGCTGCTCAAAACACGAACTCTGCTATCATTAAAACGTTGCGACGTGGACAAACTTTCAACGCTACTCGTATCACTCGGAATGGTGAAAGCGTCAATGGGTTCACTACTTGGTTTGAAGTCGATGGCGCTGGTTGGGTATCTGGTGCTTTGGTTACTGAGGTTTCTAATAATACTACAGCTGCAACAACACCACCGGCTAACGTTTGGCATAGTCGTTCAGGAACCGTCACAGTGACTGCAACTAAGGGAATCAATTTGCGAGGAACTTCTAGCGGAGATACCACTAATCCGACTGGATTAGGCATTCTTGCTTTGTTGGGACGTGGCCAACAAGTAAAATATGATCGTGTGTTAGTTCAACGGAATGGCCATGCCTTTGTGCGTCAACCTCGATCTGGAGGATTTGGCTGGTTAGCGATCGGACCGACCAAAGATGGTAGAGTAACGGAGTACTGGGTTAGCGGTGCTACTGTATAACAAATTAACCACCATCTGGATATACAGACGGTGGTTTGTTATTTAATAATATTGTAACATTTGTAAACGAAGTTCTAAAGGTTGATACCAAAGCTTATTTTAGTTTTTATGACACAGGATATACTTTCTGAATTCTCGTGTCAAGGTATATATGTTGATTTTTGAATATAGTGATGTTATATTAATTGTGCATATTCCACTTTTGTAAATAAATATTATCTAAGTTTTGAAGGTAGATATTTTTAAGCATTATAATTGTTTTCTTTATATTGGCGCAACCAATTTTTTATTTGATTTTCCTAAGGGGTGTTACGTTGCAA
>OKVQ01000184.1_pt1 | contig 32203 bp, 27 predicted proteins | sample 1606821 | NCBI WGS metagenome assembly OKVQ01 (sample SAMN03281009, study PRJEB24777) | human gut metagenome | isolation source: fecal sample PR192 from 1 month old female Indian infant, vaginally... | reverse complement strand
AAACGATGCACCTGCAGGGTAACCGTCGTGTTGTTCGCCTCAACCATGTTCTGCCTCCAGAAACCGTGGATATCAGTCCGATTATTCGACAATCTATTGTGTCACAAGCCCTGGGCGGCTTAGTATTCACGCTTCTTGGGCGGGTAGTCGGTGATATGCACCGGCTTGAAGCTCACCGGGCCGGCATCGGCGACCAACGAGTGAGCGAGGAAATGCTCATCATCGCGTTCGGGGAAATCAAGACGCTGCAGGGACCCACGAGATTCCTGACGAGACTCGGAAGCGTGCAACATGGCCTCGGCCAGCTCAATCAAATGCCGGACCTCCCAGATGGCGGTGACCTCTTGGTTGAAGGCGGCGGTTTTGTCATGTGCCCGTAAGATATCGGAAACCGGCTTGATGTCGCTGTTGAGCTGGGCCAGAGCCGTATCGATGGTCTGAGCGGTGCAGCGTACAGCCAGAGCCTGTTCCATCACTGATCCAAGTTGGGCCATGAGCTGATAAGGATTGGCCGTGGAACCCTCATTGACATCATCGGCTTGGCCGGCGAGCAGCTCGTCAAGTTCGGACTTACGGGATTCGGCGGCATGATCGGCGGCCGTCGTCAACATGTCATCGGCCGAATCATCGGCCATGGGGGAGTCGACCGGATTCTCGGCGATACGCGTGGCCATGGTTTGGCCGGCGCGCGTGCCGAACAGACATGCGTCAAGCAGCGAATTGCCGCCCAAGCGATTTGCGCCGTGTACGGAAACGCAGGAGCATTCGCCAGCGGCGAACAAGCCATCGACGATTTGCACGGCATCGTCCGTCCAACGGTACACCTCGCCATTGGTGGTGATGGGGATGCCGCCCATCGTGTAGTGCGCGGTGGGCTTGATGGGCACCAGGTCTTTGGCCGGATCGAGGTTCGCGTACTGTTCGATGGTTTCGACCACCTGCGGCAGCACTTCCTTCATACGTTCAGGGTCGATGCCGGTCATATCCAGCCAGACGCAGTCCTTCGGACCATCCGGATCCTTCGGGTCGGCAACGCCGCGGCCGGCGTCGATCTCCGCCATGATGGAGCGGGAGACCACGTCGCGCGCGGCCAGATCCTTATGCTCTGGAGCATAACGTTCCATGAACGGCTCGCCGTCGGCATTGCGCAGGATGCCGCCCTCGGCGCGTGCCGCTTCGGAAAGCAGGATGCCGGTGTGCGCGAGACCGGTGGGGTGGAACTGCACGAATTCGATGTCTTCAAGCTGCAGGCCGGCAGCTAGGGTCAGCGCCATGCCGTCGCCGGTCAAGTCCCAAGAGTTCGACGTGGTGTGGAACAGTCGGCCCGCGCCTCCGGTGGCCAGCAGCACATTGCGCGCGTGAATGGCCTGAATCTTGCCCGTATGCGTATCAAAAGCCACAATACCGGCCGCCTGCTTGCCATCATCGGCGAGCACCAGATCGGTCACATACCATTCCTCGGCAAACTCAACGCCGGCGGCCACACACTGCTGCCACAAGGCGTGCAGAATCTGGTGGCCGATACGGTCGGCCGCATAGGCGGCGCGCTTGACCGGGGCTCCACCGAACTCGCGCGTATGGCCGCCGAATCGGCGCTGTGCGATATGCCCGTCCTCGGTACGGGAGAAGGCCACGCCCTGACGCTCCAGATTGATCACGGTCTGCGGCGCATACTCGGCGAGCAGTTTGGCCGCGTCCTGATCAACAAGCCAGTCGCCGCCCTTGATGGTGTCGTAGTAATGCCAATGCCAGTCATCGGACTCCACATTGCCCAGGCTTGCGGCAATGCCTCCTTCAGCCGAACCGGTGTGCGAACGCAGCGGCTGTAGTTTGGAGACCACAAGGATCTTCGGGTCCACGCCTTGTTCCTTGAGTTCGGCGATTTCGGGGGATCGCAGCAGTCCCAATGCCGCCGACAAACCAGCCGCACCGGCACCGACGATCACTGCATCATACATATCTTCCAAACGTTTCGGACTCATGGATTCGATTCTTGCACACCCGCCGAACAGCGCCGTCATCGTGTCATGAGGGTGCTGACAATTCTTGTTCTAGCGGTGTGTAAGACTGGCGTCTCCATGATTCAGATGAGGCGACAACTGAGCGTGACCGTTCCGGTCTCCCGGTGAATCGCTCCTCGCAGTTCCAGCGCTCCGAGCAGTTCCAGTACGGTGGCGATATCCGGTATTTCCTCGAGGTCGTTATTCCTGGCCGCGCGCAGCAGGGTGTCCGGTGTGATGGCGAGGCGATGCGTACGGCATTCGCGGATAAGGCCGACCATCAAGCGTTCCGCTTCCGACAATGTGCTGACCTGTATCGTCTGTTGCGCTTCCGCATCGGGCTGCAACGATGCCTGGGCGCGCAAATCTGGCATGTGGTGGGATGAGGAGAAATCCTTGGAGTCTGTGCGAGACGGCAAGGGAGTCGTGATGACAGCCTGGGATAGCGTAGGCTGCTCGGATTTCTTGTGGACCGCCTTGGTCGTACACGAAGGCGCTGGATCACTGGCATCGCGCTGTGCGTTGTCCGCCATGCCTGGGCATCGTTCCATAATCGGCTGATGGCGCTTGTGACAGATGTCTTTCGTGGAGGTGGCGGCGCATAGAATCGTGGCCTGATGGTCGCCAATCATTTTGTTGCAGCCGGCATTGCATGGCTGATTGATGTCTCCTGGCACTGCATACACCTCGCGCATCAGCTCGCAGGCCCAGCCCGCAGTATTCAGTGCGCCTGAGCGCAATCTCGCCTGTGCCACAACCAGTGTGGAAGACAATGCCGCGATAATACGGTTGCGCAGCAGGAATCTGCGCGCCTCGGGAATGGTTCCGGGACAAAGTTCGCTGATGAGCGCGCCTCCCTGCGATTCGATGCGTTCAAACAGTGTGCGATTGCGAGCTGGCCCCATATGGTTCAGTCCGCCGGCGAATACGGCGACGGTTCTGCCCACGCATCCTGGTTTGCGGCCGTGCAGAGCGTTCAGAGCACCCCAATGAGCGGCCGCGTCCGTGCCCATCGCGCCTCCTGAAACTACCAGATGACCATCCACCGCGGCTTGCTCGGCAACCGTATGGGCCACATACCGTCCGTACTCGTTGACGTCTCGGGAGCCGACAATACCCACCGGTTTTGCGCAGCTGGTCAGGGCCCGCGGATCGCCTTTGACCCAAAGGCATAAGGGAGGTGCCCAGTCGGAGCGGATGGATAGGTCGGTCAATTGCGCAGGCCAGCATGGGTGTCCCGGGCCGATAATCCATTGTGTGCCATCCATGGTGAACCAGTCGGCCAAGGAAACGATGTCTTGCGAGGGCAGGGCGTCCATCCGCTGATGCCAGCCGGACAGGGCATTGCGAAAAGCGTTCATCGCGCTGGGTGTGGGTTTGCGACCCCAGCGGGTCAGACCATTGATGAACATGCGATCAATGCAGGTCAGTGCTTTTTGGCGAACATCGGAAGGCCGGTCAGGGTGACACTGTGACAAGACCTGCCATAATGCCTCAGCATGTTCGGCTCCTTTGAGTGTGGCGTACATCATCGCATCCGCGCCATCGATGCAGAACGTGAGCGCGGCACGGTATAGGGCATCTAGTGAAGGAGCGGCGATAATACGTGAGCGCACGGTCTGTGCGGCCGCTTCGGCTTTTCCGATTGTGTGAGGGGAGCCGTGAACTGAAGCGGGCTCGGCAATCATATTGGTGGTACTCATGACACTCTCGTTCTCATTTCGATACCTTGATGGACATCCTGTTCGGTAGGGGAAATCCGGCCGGCCAGATCGGCGAGGGTCCAGGCCAATCGCATGGCACGATCAGCTCCACGCAACGTCAGCTGCTGCGAGGACAAGGCACGATTGACCAGTTCCATCGCCTTGAGCGAGGTGTTCGCATGCAGCCACGTGCCGGATGCCTGAGCATTACATGTCCACCCGAATTGCTGGAACCTATCTTTGGCGGCGTTTCTTGCACGAATCACGCGTGCACGAATTGTGGCGCTGGATTCGCCGAGCGGTTCATGCTGCACGGTGATGCGGGGGACGGGCGGCACTGTCATCTGAATATCTACTCGGTCAAGTACCGGGCCCGATAAACGGGAGAAATACCTCATGCGATCTTTTTCCCGACACCTGCAGCGCTCGCCAGTGCCGTAATAATATCCGCATGGGCAAGGATTTGCCGCCATGACCAGCTGGAATGCAGCTGGGTAATACGTGCTTCCTTTGGAGCGGGAGAGAGCCACATAGCCGGATTCCAATGGTTCGCGCAACGTTTGCAAGGCCCGGGCGCTGAACTCCGGTGCTTCGTCCAAAAACAGAATGCCACGGTGAGCGCGGGTTATCGCGCCCGGTGCTGCGATGCCACTGCCGCCGCCGACCAGTGACGCTGTGGAAGCGGTATGATGCGGCGCTTCAAACGGAGGCACATCGGTGATGCCATATTGCGATAAGGTGCCGCACAGCGAGCGAATCGAAGCGACTTCCAGCTGTTCGGTATCTTCCAATGGGCACATGATGCCGGGTAATCGTGAAGCCAACATGGTTTTTCCCGTGCCGGGAGGTCCGGTCATGATGAGGTTATGGCCTCCGGCGGCCGCTACCTGCAGCGTCCATTTGGCATGTTCCTGGCCCAACACCTCATTCATGTCTGCGTATCCGTTTTCACTGACTTCGGCTTGCTCGGAGGCACTTGCATCCTCCGCGAGCTGCAGATCGGGGATTGTATATGAGGCATTGCCTCCCATAAGCTCGATGAGCTCGCCCACATGTCTTACGCCGATTGCATCCATGTCTTCCACCATCGAAGCCTCGTCAAGATTGCGATAGGGAATGATTACTTTTCGGATGCCGCGTTCCTGCGCATGCAACATGATTGGCAGTAATCCATGGATAGGCAGTACCGAACCGTCAAGATTCACTTCGCCAAGCACAATAGTGTCTTCCAGACAATCGTGGCCAATGGCTCCAGCTGCGCAGAGAACGCTGGCGGCAATGGCCAAATCATGTGATGAGCCGCGTTTGGGTAGGGAAGCGGGGCTCATATTCACGGTCACACGGGTTTGTGGCCATGAGAAACCACTGGCTTGACATGCCGATTTCACTCGCTCGCGCGCTTCGGACAGTGAGGTATCTGGCAGTCCAATGATGCTGAAATATGGCAGGCCGGGACTGATGAAAGCCTGTACCTGGACAATGAAGGCCTTGAGTCCGATCAGACCGACCGAAAGGGCGCTGCCAATGGCCATGCTTGATCCTTTCGCTAAAACGCATTTTCAATGTGATGCACCAGCGGTCTACCCACGCGCAACACGATGGTGATGACATCGAATCTGACGGCTTTGTGCGAGATACGGTTGCGGCAATCAAGCAGCCAATCGCAAGCAGCTTTCCTGAGATTCTGTTGCTTGGCCGGCGTCACGGCCTCCTGCGGGCAGCCGTACTGGATGGTGCGGCGCGATTTCACCTCGACGAACACCACAGTGTGCTCGTCGTTGAGCATCACAAGATCCAGTTCGCCGTATCGAGTACGCCAGTTATGGCTCAGTGTGGTCCATCCTTTCTTCTCCAACCAAACAGCCGCATATCGTTCGCCAAGAGCTCCGAACTGCTTGGGCGACAAATTGCGGTCGCCCATTGCGGCTGCGATGTGTTCCGTGGAAGTTGCTGCATCATTCATGATTCCACTGTGCGGGTTGGTGATATCGGGACGCAAGGGCGACCGGCAAATGTGGATACCATGACGCGGCTTGGCGTGTTGTGGACAGCGTGTGGATGAAAGTGCGGTTATCCACCATTAGTTCAGAAAGTATGTGTTTCGCTATGTCATCCAGCGGATGACATTCGCGACCCGTTACCTATTTGTAAGTGCAACGTTTGTCTGTGGGTGGCTTGTCTTCGACATTAGCTTGCCGAGTTTGCGGTACCAAGCCTCGTTGGGCGTTTCCCAGTCCAGGACCTTCATGGGGGTGTCGTTGATCTCCTGGACGATGGCCTGCAGGTCCTCGTCCGTGAGGTCGTCGAGACTGGTCCTCTTGGGCAGGTAGCGGCGGATGCGTCCGTCTTCAGCCGTTTCGGCCGGTAGGGGCGGTAGGACTCGTTCTCGTTGGACGCGAGCCACGGGCCGTGCCTCGGTTCGCGGCTGACGGTGGGCTTGCCGTGGCTGATCCTCAGGGCGATCTGGCGGACCCCGAGCCCCTCGCGGTTCCTCAACTCGTCGATCCGGATGCGTTCCTCTGCCGACAGGTGGGAATAGGCTTTCATATCGAGCGCGACACTTTCTCTCTGGTTATGAACTTGAACACTTCCAACCATAGAGCGGGTGTTGCGCTTCTATTTAGAACTCAGGGTGTGGGCACTTGCCGGCATACTGATATCAAGCCTGTTACTGGCATGGGCATGGCTGGAGAACGGGAATGCAGAGGCAATGGCGCTTACCGATACGCTGCTTCGGGTGCCGATAAGCGCAGTGGTTGGTGTGCTGGTTGGGGCGTTAGTTGCCGTACTTGAGCACGCGGGAAAGCCACCTGCTCAAGTACTTCAAGAATCGGTAGATTGGGATGCTCCCGCTAGACTGAGGGTGGTGCGTGCAGATAGTAGACCACCCTCAGTCAACTTCGTTGACAGCTCCCGCCAGCGGGAGCCAAAGTGGGTCACTTCACCAAATTGGTGAGTTCTCCGAGATTGAGCTCGAAGCTGACGCCGCGATCCTCGAAGTGAGGTTGGTGGCGCGTGCTTTCCATTGCATGACGCACGAACTCGCCGGCAATCTCAGCAGACTCGGCCAGTCCGCGACCGGCCATCACCGCACCGCACAGGGCGGAAGCGAATGCATCGCCCGTGCCGTGAATCATGTACGGCAGCTTGTCATGTGCCAGTTCGATCTTGCCGGTAACACCAGTGGAGGCGCTGGCCACATAGTTGATGATCTTGCCGTCGCCATGGTCGATGCCCTTCAACGCCACGTTCTTCGCGCCAAGCTCCAGTAGCGCGCCCAACAGCTCGTCAACCGTGGCTTCATCGATATCCTGACCGGGGTAGTCGCGCTTGGTCAGAATGCTCGCTTCAGTCAGGTTCGGCATCAGCACATCGGCGCCGTCGGCCAGCGCGCCCATCGCCTCGCACAGTTCCGGCGTATACGTGGGGTACATTTCACCGGCGTCTCCCATCACCGGGTCGACCAAACGTAGCGCATTCGGATATTCGCGGTAGAGACGCTGAATAATCGCCACCTGATCGGGGGAGCCCAGGAATCCCGAGTACACGCCGTCAAGCTCAACGTCTTCCTTCTGCCAGGCATCCAGATAGCCGGAGAGGATATCCGTGGTGTCATGGAAGGTGAACACCGCGTACTTCGTGTGTGCGGAGAACAGGGCGGTCGGCACCGGGCAGACATCGCAGCCGGCTGCCGAAAGAATCGGAATCGCGGCGGTCAGCGAGCACTTGCCATAGCCACACATGTCATGCACGGCGGCCACGCGCGGGATGTACTTCGGGTCGCGGTCGTACAACGTAACGTCGGACACTAGAAAACTCCAATCAATCAGACGGATGTCACATAATCACAGTTGACACTAGTCTGTAGGGATACGGACACGCTAACCGGTATTCATCTGGTGAGGTTCCGTCGCCGAATTCAACAGATCGCTCAAACTCCTAGCGACAGAAATCTTGGAAATAAAACCATCCACCCCAAAATTCCGTTGCTGGTTCCATCTGAGCGACAGAAATTCCGGAAATCATCCCTGATTCCCTGAATTGCTGTCGTTGAATCCGTCTCAGTGGCAGAAATTTCGGAAATAAACCCATTCGTCCTGAAATTCTGTCGCTGACGTCACCTCAGTGACAGAATTTCAGGAAATTGAGGATGATTTCCTGGATTTCTGTCGCGAAGAGACGTGGAAGTGTCTCGGCGTGTCGTGAGATTTTTGATGACTATTTTGCCCGACGTAACCGCCTCATATCCCAATGATTCCAAGGGTTTATAAGGGTCTATAGGCAACCCCGATAACGCTCAGCTTGCGACATGCACCTTGAGCGTCGTAACTTCATAACCAACACCTCGCCAACCGCCCGAACACGGCAGGCGGGTGGCAAGGAAAATATCCTCGCGACCTAGCACAACCAAGGAGAATACCATGGCCGAGAACAACAAGAAGTACCGTTTTGAGACCCTGCAGCTGCATGTGGGTCAGGAGCAGGCCGACCCGGCCACCGACTCCCGCGCGGTCCCGATCTACGCCCCCACCAGCTACGTCTTCCACAACTTCGACCACGCCGAGGCCCGTTTCGGCCTCGCTGACCCGGGCAACATCTACGGCCGTCTGACCAACACCACCCAGGGCGTCTTCGAGGACCGCATCGCCGCCCTTGAAGGTGGCACCGCCGGTCTGGCCGTCGCTTCCGGCGCCGCCGCCGTCGAATACGCCGTGCGCAACATCACCCAGTCCGGTGACCACATCGTCGCCGCCAAGAACATCTACGGCGGTACCTTCAACCTGCTGCGCCACACCCTGCCGCGCGACGGCATCACCACCACCTTCGTCTCCGCCGAGAACCCGCAGGAGTTCGAGGACGCCATCCAGGAGAATACCAAGCTCGTCTACTTCGAGACCTTCGGCAACCCGAACGCCGACCTGCCGGACTTCGAAGCCATCTCCGAAATCGCCCACAAGCACAACCTGCCGGTGATTGTGGACAACACCTTCGCCACCCCGTACCTGTTCCGCCCGCTGGAGCACGGCGCTGACGTCGTGGTCGAGTCCGCCACCAAGTTCATCGGCGGCCACGGCACCACCCTCGGCGGTGTGATCGTCGAAGGCGGCAAGTTCGACTGGAACGCCGTTCCGGGCAAGTTCCCGACTCTGACCGAGCCTGATCCCTCCTATCACGGCCTGAACTTCTACGAGGCCCTCGGCGGAGCCGCCTTTGTGACCCGCGTCCGCGCCATTCTGCTGCGCGACACCGGCGCCACCCTGTCTCCGTTCGCTGCCTTCCTGCTGCTGCAGGGCACCGAGACCCTGTCCCTGCGCGTCGAGCGCCACGTTCAGAACGCGCTGAAGGTCGTCGAGTACCTGCAGACCGTGCCAGAAGTCGAGTCCGTCTCCCACCCGTCCATCGAGGGCCGTCCGGACCACGCCCTGTACGAGAAGTACTTCCCGAACGGAGCCGGCTCCATCTTCACCTTCGACATCAAGGGTGGCAAGGACGCGGCTCGCGTGTTCATCGACAACCTGCACCTGTTCTCCCTGCTGGCCAACGTGGCCGACGCCAAGTCGCTGGTCATCCACCCGGCTTCCACCACCCACTCCCAGGAGACCCTGGAAGAGCTGGAGGACCAGGGCATCCACCAGGGCACCATCCGCCTGTCCATCGGCACCGAGAACATCGAGGACATCCTCGACGATCTGAAGGGCGGCTTCGAAGCCCTTCGCGCTTCCGGCTTGGCCAAGTGAGACGGCAGGAAGGCGCGCTGAGGCAGGAAGGGGAGCGGCGCTTATGGGGTGCGCCGCACAATGCAAAGGCACATGGGGGACCTTCCGTCCGATAACTTGACTCAAGGAGTAGAAAGCTCGCACTGACGTCATGCAGTGCGAGCTTTCTTGTGTTTGACTGCACAGCGAATGATCCTCAATAGGAAAAGTGTGAGTCAAACGCACATTATCAATCAATCGCACATATCGTCGAACCGCAACATAAGGCCGATTCCGGAAAACCCGTGTTCGTTTCTTTGCTAATAGGCTTCACAGTTTTCTTATTGAAAACCATTCGCTGCGCATATAATCCCGTAATCCTTGAGGATGAGGATGAACCGATAATTCAGCCTGGCGCACGATGGGGAGCGCCGCCGTTTCTTCATAAGTTGGAATCATCATCCGGGCAATGGGCTCGGTCAAATTATGGAGAGACGTCATGAACGCACAAAACCCCGCCGCATCACACGGCATCGCCATTCAGGCCGTTGACCTCGTCAAGGACTACGGCACCGGAGACAACACAGTTCATGCTTTACGCAACGTGAACGTGAGTTTCGAACGCGGCAAATTCACCGCCATCATGGGCCCGTCCGGTTCCGGCAAATCCACGCTTATGCACACGCTCGCCGGCCTCGACTCCGCCACTTCCGGCCATATCCTGTTCGGCGGGGCAGACCTGACCCGTATGAACGACAAGCAGCTCACCCTGCTACGCCGCCACAAGATCGGCTTCATCTTCCAAAGCTTCAACCTGTTGCCCATGTTCACCGCCGAACAGAACATCCTCATGCCACTGACTCTCGCCGGAGACAAGCCCGACCGCGCCTGGTTCGACCTGCTCGTCGAAACCCTGGGACTGAAGCAGCGCCTGAACCACCGACCGAATGAACTGTCCGGTGGCCAGCAGCAGCGCGTGGCCATCGCCCGCGCGCTGATTACCAAGCCGAAGCTGGTGTTCGCCGACGAACCGACCGGCAACCTCGACTCCGTTTCCAGCGCCGAAGTGCTCGGTTTCCTGAAGCGTTCGGTCAACGAACTCGGACAGACCATCGTCATGGTCACGCATGATGCGGTGGCAGCCTCCTACGCGGACCGTGCCATCGTGTTCTCCGACGGACGGATCGTGGCCGACGAACAGCATCCCAACGCCGAAGTCATGAACGAACTGCTTATGGCCGAGCGAGAGCGCACCACCCGCACCACTCTTACCGATACTCCTGCTGACCAGATGGCACAGATGGCAGGCGTGCGCAACGTGCCGGATCTGCCCATCACCGATGCGCCGCTGCCGCCGGCCGTTCCCACCTCTGGGCGTGATGGAACGCTGCGCCACGCCCGTGCCGCCGCACGCCACGCCCGCTGACCCACGGAAAGCAAGAGAGTAGGACGAACCCATGTTTTCCATCACAGTGAAACTCATGAAGAAAAGCGCCAGAATGCTGATTCCGGCCGGCATCGCCATCCTGATCGGCACCGCGTTCATTGCGGCCACATTCCTGTTCGGTAACGCCATGAACGATTCACTGGCCCGTCAGACCACCGCGCAGCTTGGCGGCGCGAACTATGTGATCAGCGCTAATGCCAGCGATGGACTGAGCGAACAGGAGCAGAATGACATCTACGCTCGCACGGTGAACGACTTCCAACTCGACCGTATCCGCGCCACAGAAGGTGTCAAGGATGTGCGCGTCGAATCCTCGAGTTCCGTAACCGTGGCCAATGGCGATAAGCACGCCAGCAGCTATGCCATCACCACCGCCGCACAGCGTGATCTGCTGCCGGTCAGCATCATTCAAGGCGACCAGCCGGTCGATAGCAACGAAATAGCATTGACTAAGTCCGTGGCCGATCAGCTTGGTGTCAAGGTGGGGGATAGCGTGACCGTGAACTCCCGTACCGCGCAGGCCGTAGCTTCGACGGGCTACGGTTCCGCCGGCAACGACACTGCCGCTGATTCCGGTATGACCGTTCGCGTAGTGGGTATCACTGAAGATCCGAACGGCGCCTATGCGTACTACGGCGGAGCCTCAGTGCTTTCCGATAACGTGATCACCGCGATGAACGGTATCGACGATTTCGGCAAACTCAATGTCTATCTTGTCTACCTCGATATCGACGATGCCGATCAGCCGTCCGCCGACGCCACCGCGAAACAAATCGACAAGCTGCTGCCAAAACATTTCACCGTGCAATCCCGCGCAGCGATGGAAGAGGAATCCATCAAATCCGTGAGCAAGGGCGATACGAGTATCACCACCATCTTCCTGCTGAGCTTCGGCATCCTCGCCATGCTGGTCGCGGCGCTCGTCATCGCCAACACTTTCCCAAGTGCTCGTCGCCCAACGCCGTCGCACGCTTGCCTTGCTGCGCACCATCGGCGCGAACAAAGGCCAGCTGTATGTCTCCGTACTGTTCGAGGCTGGTCTGCTGGGACTCATCGCCTCCATGCTGGGCGTGGGCCTCGGCATCGGACTGATGGCGGCGCTGTGCCAATCCGGCCTGATGAAAGCCACCGGCATGACCATGAGATTGGTGCTGTCCTGGCCGGCATTCGTGGTGCCGATTGCGTTCGGCATCGCTATGACCGTGATCGCCTCGCTCGGCTCCGCACGTTCCGCCACCGCCGTGACTCCACTGGAAGCGCTGCGGCCCATCGAACTGAACGATACCCGTCGGGCCGGTAAGATCCGTGCCATACTTGCGGGTCTGTTGGTGCTCGTCGGCATCGGTCTGGCCGCATTCTCCGCCTGGCAGATGAACGAAAAGATCGCCGGACATGATTCGCTGGCCGACAAGCAGTATCCGATGGTACTGCTCGCCGCCATCGCCGGCTGCGCGCTGATCTTCCTCGGACTGGTGCTTTCCGCCACATTCTGGCTGCCGGTATTGATGCGCGGTGTGGGCGCGCTGGTTGCGTTTGCCGGGCCGTCCGCCAAGGTGGCGCATGCGAACATCCAGAAGAATCCGCGCCGCGTGGCCGCCACCGGTGCCGCACTGCTTATCGGCGTGACGCTGGTCTCCACCATCGCCACCGGTGCCGCCAGCGCCAAGCAAACCATGAACGAGGCGCTGACCACCCGCTACAGCGTTGACATGATTGCTGTCGGTGCTGATATGACCAGCAAACAGGCTGATGAGGTCGCCAAGATTAAGGGCATTAAGGATAGTATCTACGCGCCGACTCGCATGATGAGCATGAAGGATGCCAATGGCAAGGATCTGAACGTACTCATCGTTGGCGTGGATGGTGTTGACGCGCTGCGCAAAGTGGTGCGTGCCGACCTGTCCGGCGTGACCATCAGCGGTGACTCCGTACTTATGCCCAAGTATTCCGCTGCCACGGGCAAGGACATTCCGCTAGGTAAGAGCGTCACCTTCACCAGTGATGTATCCGGCTCGCAGACTGGTACAGCTGATGCTGCCGCGAGTGATACTGAGAACGATGGCGGACAATCCGATGGAGTGCAGACACTGACCCTCGCGCCGCAGAAGGTGGATTATCGTCGCATCTCAGCCAACTATGCCGCAGTCGCCTTCGTGGATGCCGGTCACTTCACCAACGGTGATGTAAAAGCGAACGGACATATCATGCTTATGCGTATCGACGCCGAAAGCGCGGGCACCACGCTGAACGACGTATTCACCAACGTGCAGAATGCATTCTCCGCCAGTGCAGACATTGACGTGTCTGGTCCGGTGGCCGAACGCACGCAGTGGGAGACCATGATCAACGGCATGATGGCGTTGCTTGTCGGCTTGATTGCGGTGGCTGTGCTTATCGCACTGGTCGGTGTGGCGAACACGCTGAGTCTATCGGTGATCGAACGCACCCGCGAATCCGCCACCCTGCGTGCCATCGGTATGACGCGCGGCCAGCTGCGGCGTTCGCTGGCAGTGGAGGCTTTACTGCTGTCGCTCGTCTCCGGCGTGGTGGGTGTGGTGCTGGGCACCCTGTTCGGCTGGCTTGGGTCCTATATGGTGTTCAGCCTGTATGGTGACACTGTGTTCCCGTTCGAGTGGACCACCAATGGTGCAGTGCTTGGCGTGGCGGCGCTTGCCGCGCTGCTCGCCAGTGTTGCCCCCGCCCGCAGAGCCGTCAAGACGCCGCCCGTCGAGGCTTTGGCTGAGGCCTAGTGGCCCGGTCATAGTCTAAGAGCGAAGAGATAGGTCTATTCGTATGCTGCGAATAGACCTATCTGCCTTGAAAGAGGTACATTCGTTCCTTTGCGGAAAGCTATCTGCTTTCAAAGGGGTACCGGATATACGAAAACGCGAGTACAACCGTTGGAATTGCAATGATCGTACTCGTGTTATCAGGTCTCGGATATCTCTCTGAAAGCAGATAGCTTTCTGCAGAAAGGCGAATGTACCTCTTTCGAGGCGGATACCACTTGTTCTGCCGTATCGTGCGTATTGGGGAAGTCACACCAACCCGTTATCGTACGCAAAGACCACAGCCTGGACGCGGTCTCGGGCGTTGATTTTGGCCAGAATATGCGCCACATGGGTTTTGACCGTGGGCAAGGAGATGAAGAGCTTGTCCGCGATCTCCTGATTGCTCAGGCCATGGGCGATTTCCACCAGCACCTCACGTTCGCGATCTGTGAGCAGTTTCAGCTCGGGATCGGTATATGTGGGGCGTGCGGTGCCAATGCCGTTCGTCGAATCGGCACCCGTAGCTCCGACCGTTCCAGTAGTGTCGGCGACGCCGCCAGCATTGCCATTGAAACTTGCGTTCGAAACGCCGCCACTCAACGACCCATGCTGCGCATAGCCGTCTTGCATCATTTTCTCGATCAGACGCTTGGTGGCCGAAGGCGCGATGATCGCATTGCCCTGGAACACGGTGCGAATCGAATTGAGCAGCGTCTCCGGTTCGGTGTCTTTGGGCAGAAAACCCGAAGCGCCGGCATTGATGGCGGCCATCACATATTCATCCAAATCGAATGTGGTCAGGATGATCACACGGGTCGGCTGCGTGCCATCCGTGCCGGCGGTCAGCGAAGTAATACGGCGGGTGGCTTCGATGCCATCCATGCCCGGCATGCGCACGTCCATCAACACCACATCGGGGTGCAGGGTCTCCGCCATCGTCACGGCCTCGGCGCCATCGGACGCCTGAGCGACCACTTCCATATCTTGCTGCGAGCCGATTACCATGGCGAAGCCGGCCCTCACCAGCTCCTGGTCGTCCGCAATGATCACGCGAATGCTTCTGCTCTCGTTCATGCTCTCCACTGTATCCGATTCCTATTCGAGTGCCGCTCCATGGACACCCTGATTGTTCCCTGAGTTCATGTTCGTGGACGAATCCGTCTGAGATGTGGATTCCGCCTGCCTCATCTGGCTGGACAGAGGAGCAGCCGGTCGCAGTTGCATGTCGGGTTGTGCGCCTTCATGCATCTCGTCGCTGAATCCGGTTTCACGCAGCACCGTCAGCAATTGCCGCATGTGCGCCAGAGCCGCACGCCCGCGTTCCCCGATGACCGTGAACGCGGCGATGATCTGCTCGCTATCGGGAACCGGTTCGGAGTTCAGCATGGCCAGCCCATCATCGGCTTGCGTGATCACCGATTCCAACGTATTCAATACCTCGGCCTGCATGGCCGCGCCGATGCGATTGCGCTCCAGATTGGCGGCCAGCACCTTCTGCCGCTCCTGCTCGGCCTTGAGCGCCTCCTCGCGTTGCATGAGCACCAGCGCGTTCGAGCCACGTGAACGGCTCCACCGGGCCATCGCAATGCACGCAAAGCCAAACAGCATCACCACGCCACCCGGTATCAGGCCGGAAAGCACCAGTAGCCAGCGGGACATCGCCGATTCGCCGTTGAGGGGCAGCAGCATCTGAATCAGCATGTCATATCCGTTCCAGCCGGACATTGCCTTGATGCCGGCCAGCCACGAATCCGCGACCAGCGCCACACTGACCCATTTCCATGCCTGTTCCCGTCCATACAGTGCGGCGGCGTGTACGGACACCAATGCAAACATGTTGACGGTCAGGATGGATGGCAAAAACAGCAGCTGCACGGCGGACAGAATCGCCATGACCAGTGCGCTGCCCTCCGGGAACCGACGTCGGAAAGCCAGAGGGGCAAGCATGATGATGGTCAGTGCCATGGTCAGCACAGTGTTGGGTTGAACTGGGTCATTGCTGACCGTCATCATCTGCAGCTCGTTGCGTGTCGCGGAACTGAACATCGCGATCAGCGCCATGGTGATGAGAATATCCGCCAGCAGATAATGCCGTTCGGTCCATTGTGCGAAGCGGGCCACCCAATTCGACTCACCGATATCTCCCTGGTTGAGCGGTTTGGAGCGTATCGAATCCAGGAGTTTCCGTAGTCGTGTGATGGTGACGGGCAAAGCGTCAGACGGCTCGGCGTCGGTTTGCGCGATTTCGGGGGAGAGGGGAATCGTAGCCGCCACGATGAACCCGCCGTTCGGTCCAGGGCCGGCATGGATGCTGCCGCCCAACGATTCGATGCGCTCGTGCATGCCCATCAGACCATAGCCGGGTGCGTGCCCGTCGGCGGCGGATGCCGCTCCCTGGCCGTTGTCGGACACGGTAATCGCAAGCCCGTCATCCGACCACACCTCATCGATGGTGGCCTTCGCGCCCTCGCCCGCATGCTTGCGCGTATTGGTCAGCGCCTCCTGTACCAAGCGGAACACGGCGGCATCCGCATCGGAGGTCAAACGATCCGGCCGTGACTTGCCTGTCACACGCCGGGATACGACCAGATGACCGTCGAACAGAGAATCGATGTCCGCATACCCGGCATCATCATCCGTGCCGAACACGCCGAACAGTCGCTGCATATCATGCTGCGCGCGTTCCGCTTCATGGCGAATCGTGCTCATCGTATGCTTGGCGACGGCCAGATCATGCGTGCCCGCATATCGGCCGCCATCCGACTGCACGATAATCGTCGACAGCGTATGGGCCACCACATCATGCATATCACGGGCAATGCGCGCGCGTTCGGCCAGCGCCGCGATATGTGTCTCCTCCGCTTCGCGGGCCACTATGGAAGCATTGCGTTCGCGCATGGCCGTGAGCGTGGCCTTGCGCGCACGCTGCCATAACGCCATGATGATAATGCTCAGCACGCTGATTTCCATGCACAGCGCCAGCACGCCCGTATCCCGCAGCATTTTGATTCCGCAGTTGGATACGCTCGGCTCGCTGATGAGACCGGGAGAGGCCGGGCATATGGGCATGGTCGCAGCGGTGGGCAGCCAGCTGATCCAGGCGGTCCAAGCATTGGAGGAACCGCTTTTGAACAGCGGGCCGACGTTCATTGACACCGCCCAGACCGCAGCCGCGGCCAATCCCATGGCAAAGGCGGTGATAATGAATCGCAAGGAATGCTTGGGATTGCCGTACACGAGCACCGAATACAGGATGATAAGCGTGTACAAGTCGCCGTAGGTCATCGACGGGCCGAAGACGAGATGGGCGGCGGTCAGAGCCACGAACAACCAAGCGGCGATCTCCGGCTGGTATCGTTGCAGCATCAGCGGAACAAACGTCGGTAGCGACCAGAACAACAATGAATAATTGTTCGATACGAATAATAGTCCAGGAGTCGAAGAGGAACTGGTGGAACTGATGAGCGGGATGAGTCCGAATGTCAGTACTGCGGCGAGCAGGGTGTCCCATAGCAGGGTGTGACTCGGCTTCCGAGCGAACCATGCCCTCACGTGCGCGACCATTTCCATACGTCCCAAGGCTAACGTGTCCGTTAACAAGCCGACATCACCCTTCAGACGGATTTGTGGGCTAGAGTTTGAGCCATGACATTGCTGAGCAAATACTATGTACCGGGCCTCGCCATCGAGGACCATTCCATTGACGTTCCTCTCGCTTGGTCCGGCCATGAGCCAGGCCAAGCATTCGACGGCGAAACCATCAAACTGTTCTACCGTGTGGTCACCACGCCCGAACACGTGCACGATGACCTGCCGCTGCTGATCTTCCTGCAGGGAGGTCCCGGCGGTGAGGGCCCGCGTCTGAACAGTCCCACCTCCGATGGCTGGATTGAAGAGGCCACCAAGCATTTTCGTGTGATTCTGCCCGACCAGCGTGGTGCTGGTCGTTCTTCGCGCGTGGACACGCACACCATGGCCCGTATTGCCGCCGCCCATGAAGGTGATGTCGCAGCCGGCGCTCGCGCCCAGGCCGATTACCTGAAGAAGTTCCTCGCCGATTCCATCGTGCGTGACTTCGAGCATCTGCGTTTGACCGAGTTCGGCGGGCGCAAGTGGGTGACAATGGGCCAAAGCTATGGCGGCTTCCTGACCCTGACCACGCTGTCCCTGTTCCCGGCCGGTGTGATCGCCAGCTTCACCACCGGCGGCATTCCGCACGTGCCCGCCTGCGCCACCGAGGTCTATGAGCACACCTTCCCGCGTGTGATTCGCAAGACCGCCCAGTTCTACGAGCGTTATCCGCAGGACAAGGAGCGTGTGGCGGCCATTGTGGAGAAGCTGCCGACCGCCGCGGAAGTCTCCGAGTTCGTGGGCAAGCTGACCGATTCCGTACTGAACCCGATGGCGGGAACCGAAGTCGAACATCGTCTCGGCGTGATCGCCGGCATGGCGGCCCACGGTTTCCCGATCATGCCCAACGGCGACCCGCTCACCGTGGAACGTCTGCAGTGCCTTGGCTCCGACTTCGGTAAGAAGCCGAGTTTCGAGCGAGTGCATTGGATCCTCGACAGCGCCTTCCTCGATGGCGACGGCTCCGTTTCCGCCGCATCGCCGTTGTCCGACGAATTCCTGACCAAGGTGATGAACGCCACCTCATCGCGTCCGCTGTACTGGCCGTTGCAGGAATTCATCTACGCCAACGGCGAGATGGACCAGCCGATTCGCTGGGCCGCCCAGCGTGTGCGCGACGGCAAGTCCGAGTTCGGTGCCGATGTGCGCCCGCTCAATTTCACCGGTGAGGCCATGTTCCCGTGGATGTTCGAGCAGGAGGCCGCGCTGCGCCCGTTCAAGCCCGCCATGGACCTGCTGATGGAAGACACGAGCTTCGGCGTGATCTATGACGAGGACCAGCTGGCACGCAACGAAGTGCCGCTGCAGGCCGGTGTCTACTTCGACGACATGTACGTCGACTCAGGCATGCAACTCGACACATTGAGCCGCGTGGGCAACAGCCATTATTGGACCACCAACGAGTTCGAGCACGACGGACTGCACGGTTCGGTGGTGTTCAAGCACCTCTACGACGAAGCCCTCAACCGAGGCGACCTCGAAGAACTGTTCTAACCTTTTTGGCTCCCCTCTTGGAGGGGAGCTGGCTCGCGGAGCGAGACTGAGGGGAGTATGTCAAGTGCGGAAAACATCCCTCAGTCAGCTCCGCTGACAGCCCCCTTAGAGAGAGGGGAGCCCAAGTACGGACGAAAGGAAATCTTATGACCCGGAATCTCACCATTGGATTCATCGGATACGGCAACATGGCTCAGGCCATCGCCCGAGGTCTTGTCGACGCGGGCGTGGTCACCGGCGGCCAGATGGTCGCTTGCGCCGCCCGCTATGACAAACTCGAGAAGACCACTGCCGAGCTCGGCGTGCGCCCGTTGCACAATCCGCTGGAAGTGGTGGTGGCCGCCGACGTGGTCATCATCGCCATCAAGCCTTATCAGATTGACGCCGTCGTTAAGCCGCTCGCCAGCGAACTCGCCAAGCCTGGCAAAATCGTCGTCTCCATTGCGGCCGGCTGGAATCTCAAGAAATATCAGGATCTGTTCACCACCGAAGACGGCGAATCCGTCGACTCTCCGGACATCCACATTCAATGCACGATTCCGAATACGCCGATGGCTGTGGGCGAGGGCGTGCTCGTCACCGAATCCGTCAACACCCTGACCGATGAGGAGACCGAGACCTTCGAGCAGGTGTTCGCGCCCATCAGCCTCATTGAGCGCGTGGATACCGCACACATGAACATCGCCATGGTGGTGGCCGGCTGCGCGCCCGCATTCACCGACATGTACATGGAGGCACTGGGTGATGCCGGTGTGCAGTACGGTCTGCAACGCGCCACCGCCTACCGCTTGGCGGCCAAGATGGTCGAGGGCGTCGGAGCGCTGTACATGGCCACCGAAACCCACCCTGGTGCCATGAAGGATGCTGTCTGCTCGCCTGGCGGCACCACTATCAAGGGCGTTGCCCAGCTCGAAAAAGACGGCTTCCGTGGCGCGGTCATTGACGCCGTCGACGCCATCGTCGGCTGACTGCACTCGGCAAAAAAATTGCCCCCGCCGGCGGGGGCTGTCGGCGGAAGCCGACTGGGGGTCTCCCGAATCACAGGACCACCCCCAGTCATGCTTCGCATGATAGCCCCCGCCAGCGGGAGCAGTATGAAGCAGACGAAACTACTCGATGATCACGTCTTCCGGCTTGATGTCGGAGGTGAAGCTCGGGGCGAGCTCGCTCTGGTAGGCGTCCTTGAAGAAGCCGTTGGAGGTCAGGGTCTTGATCTCCTTGTTGGTCCATTCGAGCAGGCTCTTGTTGCCCTTCTTCACGGCCGGGGCGATGGTGGACTCGTCACCGATGGTCTTGATACCCACGGTGTAGCCCGGGTTGTCCTTGGCCCACGCGTACAGGTAGGTGTTGTCGTCGGCGAGGGCGGCCACACGGCCATCCTTGAAGGCCTGGAACTGCTGGGTCTTGGAATCGAACTTCTGCAGCTGAACATCCGGGTACTTCTCAGTGAAGAAGGCCTCGGCGGTCGTGCCCTTGGTCACGGCCAGCTGCTTGCCCTTGAGCTGATCGGCGCTGGTGATCTTGGCGCTGTCGGGGGAGACCACGCCGATGGACACCTTCATGTACGGATCGGCGAAGTCGACCACCTGCTTGCGCTCGTCGGTCACGGTGAAGTTGGCCAGCACCAGGTCGACCTTGTCGGACTTCAGCGAGTCCACACGGCCATCGGCGTTCACCTGCACCCAGTCGACTTTGACGCCAAGGTCCTTACCGATCTGGTTGCCGAGCGCCACGTCATAGCCGGCGCGGGTGCCGTCGTTCTTCACATAGCCGTAGGGCGGCAGGTCGCCGAAGGTGGCGATACGAATCTTGCCGGTCTTCTTGATCTGCTCGACGGTCTGGCCCTGCTGAGAGGAGGAGCCGCCGGCAGCCGGATCCGGGCCATTGCCGCAAGCCGCGACGGAAATTAGCGTGACGCCGGCGAGCACACCGGCCAAAGCTTTCTTGACATTGAACATAATTCTTTCCCCTTTATCCTTTTCTTGTTGGTTATTGCAAATCTTGATGATTCGGCATGAACGGAGTACTCATGCCTCACCGCCGACCGGAGCCATGCTCTCTAGGAAGTTCCTGGCACGGTCAGTTTCGGGATTCGTGAAGAACTCGTCGCCGGGCTGACGTTCCAAGATCACGCCGTTCTCCAGGAACATCACCGTGTCGGCCACGCGCCGGGCGAACTCCATCTCATGGGTCACCACGATCATCGTCATATGGCGCTTGGCGAGACGAAGCATAAGCTCCAGCACCTCACGCACCATTTCCGGATCGAGTGATGCGGTGACTTCGTCGAACAGCATGAGCTCGGGGTTCATCGCAAGCGCACGCACAACGGCGATGCGCTGTTTCTGGCCTCCTGACAGTTCGCGCGGGTACGAGTTCTTGTATTCGGTGAGCTGCACGTCGGCCAGCAGCTGATCCATCTGCTTGGCGACCTCGGCCTTCGGGCGCTTCTGCACCTTGGTGGGGCCCAGTTCGATGTTCTTGGCCACGGTCAGATTCGGAAACAGATCGTAGCTCTGGAACACCATGCCGATTTCGGCACGCAGCTTGCGCCAGGTCTTCTCGCTGTTATTCGCGATCTTCTGGCCCTTGAACCAGATTTCACCGCCCTGAATGGTCTCCAAACCGTTCAGGCAACGAATCAGTGTGGACTTGCCGGAACCTGAGGGACCGAGCAGCACCAGCACCTGGCCGCGCTTGACGTCGAAACTGACATCCTTGAGCACTTCGTGATCGCCATAGGATTTGCGCAGATGACGGACGGACAGCAGCGGTTCGGAGTCGTTGGACACGGACACTTCTTCTGAATCAGCCATTGTTACGCTCCTTGGCTCGCTTCTCCAGGGCCTTGGCGATCATCGCCAGCGGCCAGCAAATGATGAAATACAGCAGGAAAATGAATCCGTACACCCAGAATGCGGCGTCCGGGTGGGTCATACGGTTGGCCTCCATGATCTGCTGGCCCACCGTGATCACGTCGATCACGCTGATGAGCAGCAGCAGGGACGTGGTCATGATGACGCGCGCCGCCAGATTGATGGTGGCCGGAACCATCAGGTTGATGGACTGGGGGATACGCACGTACCACAGCACCTGCAGTCCGTTCATGCCCAGCGCCTTGCCGGCATCGACCTGATGATCGGATACGGAAATCAACGAGCCTCGTACGATATCGCTGATTTCGGCCGCGACCCATAGGCCGAACGTCACGACTGCCACGGTCACGCCGTCGACCTGCACGCCAAGTTCGCGCGGCAGGATGTAATAGGTGAGGAACAGCAGTACCAGCGTGGGCACGATGCGGAAGAACTCGAGGTACAGCCTCAGCACCGCGCGCAGTACCGGATTGCGCAGGATACGCAGTGCGCCGAGGATGATGCCCAGGGGAATGCCCACCAGCAGGGCCAGTCCGGCCACCGTGATGGAGGTGCCGAGTCCGCCCAGCAGACGGGTGAAGTTGTCGCCGGTGAACAGCACGCTGGCGCCGGAGGCCTCAGTTATCGCCGAAAGTACCACGACGGACCCTCCTTTCCAGCAGTGTGAGGATGACGGACAACGGGATAAGAATGATTGCGTAGGCGATGACCAGCTCCAGCAGGTATTCGTCGCTGCGGTAGTACATGCCGATCAGGTCGCGTGCGGTGTTGGTCAGTTCCGGTACCGCGATAACGGTGAACACGGAGGTCTCCTTGACCATGAAAATCACGTTCGCGGCGACGGCCGGCACGCTGCGCGTGAGTCCCTGCGGCAGGGTCACGTGACGAATCATCTGCAAAGGCGAGAGTCCCAGCGCGCGTGCGGACTCGTTCTGCACCTGCGGAATACCGCTGAAGCCGCCTTGGAATGCGCCGGACATGTATGCGGAGCCCAGAATGGACATACCGACGACAGCGCAGATCTCGGCGCTCCATTTGATGCCGATGGACGGGAATCCGTAATACAGGAAGAACAATTGAATCAGCAAAGGGGTGTTGCGGAACAGCTCCTCGAATACGGTACTGATTTGGGCGAGCACAGGCACGCGGTATTCGCGCAGCAATGCCAGCACCAATCCCAGAAGGGTAGCCAGCACCACGCTGATTGCGGAAAGACGTAACGTCAAGACGAACGCCTTCCCGAACAGTGGAAGACTTGCTTGGATGACTTCCCAGTTCACAGCCGGCCCTCCTTCCGTATACGTAGTAATGCTTGTTGCATGGTCTCTCTCAATGGTTGCGGGCCGCATGTATGGGGTAAAACGTAGCGGCTCCGTGTGCTACCCCATAAGGATAACGGGTGGCGGGGGTGTATTTCGCCAAGAAAAGAACGTTCGACGAGTGCGGATAAAGGTATTGACTTGGAGGTCGGGGTGGTGTATTGCAAGAGCCGTTGCTCGAACTCGCAGCCGGCTGATGCGCAAAACCCAGTAGTCGCAACCGATGGCATGTGATTGATGAGCTTCGCAATATGCATTGATGATGTGCCGGCCGGGTTTTGCGTTATGAACGCCGTTTATACCCTGCTATCGGATACTCCGAAATGGGGATGTTCATATTGTGCGAGTCGAGCATTTCGCGGTTCCCGTGCGCTTGTCGCTTGGCTCTTTAGACTTAAAGGCATGTCTCTTACTATCGGAATCGTCGGACTGCCCAATGTCGGCAAGTCCACCATGTTCAATGCCCTGACCCGCAACAACGTGCTGGCCGAAAACTATCCGTTCGCCACCATCGAGCCGAACACCGGTATCGTGCCGCTGCCGGACGATCGTCTGCCGGTGCTGGCCAAGCTGGTTCACACCGAGAAGGTCGTGCCTGCCACGGTGACCTTCGTGGACATCGCCGGCATCGTCAAGGGCGCCTCCGAGGGCGAAGGCCTGGGCAACAAGTTCCTGGCCAACATCCGCGAGGCCGACGCGATCTGCGAAGTCGTGCGTGCTTTTGAAGACGATGACATTGTGCATGTCAACGGCAAGGTGGATCCGGCCGACGACATCGACACCATCAACACCGAGCTCATTCTTGCCGACCTGCAGACCATCGAAAACGCGCTGCCCAAGCTGGAGAAGGATCTGCGCGGCAAGAAGATCGAGCCGGCCTACATGGACGCTGTCAAGCAGGCAAAGACCATCCTTGAAGCCGGCGAGACGCTCGACAAGGCCGCACGCGAAGGCCGCTTCGACAAGGATTCCGTCTACGACCTGCATCTGATGACCGCCAAGCCGTTCATCTACGTGTTCAACGTGGACGACAACGAGCTGGCCAACAAGGACCTGCAGACCAAACTTGCCGCCTCCGTGGCCCCGGCCCCGGCCGTGTTTCTCAACGCCCAGTTCGAGGCCGACCTGACCGAGCTTGACGAGGCGGATGCCCGTGAAATGCTCGCCGACGCCGGCTTGAACGAATCCGGTCTTGACCAGCTGGCCCGTGTGGGCTTCGACATCCTCGGCCTGCAGACCTTCCTGACCGCAGGCGTCAAGGAAGTGCGCGCATGGCAGATTCACAAGGGATGGACCGCCCCGCAGGCCGCCGGTGTGATTCACACGGACTTCGAAAAAGGCTTCATCAAGGCCGATATCGTCTCCTACGACGATTTCGTGGCCGCCGATGGTTCCATGGCTAAGATCAAGGAAGAAGGCAAGCTCCGTCAGGAGGGTCGCGACTACGTCATGGCCGATGGAGATATTGTGGAGTTCAAATTTAACGTGTCCAAGTAGTTTTCCTCGGCTCCCCTTCCTGAGGGGAGCCGTCGCGGAAAGCGACTGACGGGAGTGTTGCGGAAAGGTCCGAGCAGTGTTGGTTGCCCAGACCTTTCTTCATGTTACGAACCTTTACGAACCTCGTTGAGATGAGATGTTTGCGTCTACTTTTCTTAGGCTTCCGCGTTCTCGTCGACTCCTGTGACGAGAACATTCCTCAATGATTTCGATACCTGTATTTTCAGCGGGCGTTTTCCGGTCTGTACGACCAGCCCCGCGGCCAAGAGCTCTTCCACGTATTTCCTTGCGCTCTGTTTGGACAGTCCGATGTGATGGGCCACTTCGTCCAACGACATGGATTTGGACGAGTCGAACAGCTCTTCCTGAATCACGCCATAGAGCACCGAGACGGCATTGCGCGATAGGCCATACCTCTTTTCAAGCTGTGTACAGAGTATCCGACCTTTGTCGAGCTGATCGACCTTGATACTGAGTTCGTCAATCAGCTCATCCTGGGCTTGTTGGATGAATCCGAGGATGGTGTTCACGAAGAGCGTGAGTTCGCCGCAGTTCAGCTTGTCCTCCGCTTCCATGAATGCTTTGTAGTAGGCGTTCTTGTTCTCCGCGATGGTGCGGGACAGGGATAGCACGGTGGGCATAGTCAGGTCATGGTTCAGGTACAGGGCCAGGAGATACCGGCCGGTTCTGCCGTTGCCGTCGTAGAACGGGTGGACGTATTCGAACAGGAAGTGCGACATGATGGCCGACTGCAGCCGGGGAATCTCGTCGGAGGTCGCGAGATGGATCATATCGGTGAGGAGTGCGCCGATGTTGCCTTCGCCTTTGACTCCGTTATGGATCGCGAGGCCGTGCGGCCCCTGTATTTCCACATCGCCTTTCCGGAACAGGTCGCCGTCCGGCTGATCGCTCTCATCGATTTCGTCGAGCACGACCTTGTCATAGATGTCGCGGATGTCGGCGATGCCCGCCGGCAACGCGGAGTCCTTGTCCGTGAGGTTCAGGTACAGCTTGGCAAATTCGCTGAACCGCGCCTTGGAGTCGTCGCCGTCCCTCCTTGCCTTGTCGGCCGCGTCCACGGCGTCCTGGGTTTCCTTGCGGGTGCTGCGCACGCCTTCCATCTCGTTGGTGGCGAACAGTTCCTCACTGATGGAATGCCGTATGTAGTCCCAGCGCATGACGCCGGGAATCTGGTTCCAGAGCCGTGATACGCGCCTTTCGGCGAGAAGTATATTTTCCGTGAGCAGGGTCGTCTCGCGTGGCGTGGCGGAGAACAGCTCGCCCAATGGCGTGATGACCCCGGTCCTGAATGTGGAATCTGCCTCAAGCCGCTGCCGTGCGAGTGCCGCATGGTTATTGAAGGAATCGACTGACCTGTCGGCATGGAACAGCCTTGCCAAACTTCTATACTTCATATCCATGAGAGACTCACTTCCCAAAGAGCATCCTTGATTATAGAAAGTATAAGATAGAGAAGGAAATGAGTCAATAAACAACTATAAAATCATGGATAATACAAAAATATAGTTGTGCGCATGACTGCATGTGAGTGACATATGGTAGTGCCCGAAATGCGTGTCAGTAGTGAAATACTTCATGATCTGTTGTTCTTTCTGAATATGTGATGGTATGCAATGGGTTTTGCCGCGGTGCATTGCGTTGCGACGATGCCAAGAACGCATACTCGTATAGGTACGTTTATGGGGCATGGTGCGAACGGGTCGGCTCGATATCACCGGCAATGATTCAGCTATGCGTCAATGAGAGGTGTACTGGTCAGATGGGGTGTTCGTTCACGCCGTCGCTGCTGAATGCGATGTGTTGATCATGGTTCGCGCACCATAAGGTCTTACGTCCGAATCCGTCAAATCACGCGGTGTGTGAAATGCCCGTTGTATATAAAAAGTCCGGTGCAACGCACGATGATAATGCGCTGCACCGGACCTACTGCAGAAACAATTGTTACAGACTGTAGATCTGTGCGCCGAACGGCCAGAGCGCAAGCTTGGCCATTTTGAACGACTGGATGCCGAACGGAATGCCGATGATGGTGATGCAGTTGAGCACGCCTGCACCCAGATAGCCGAGTGCCATCCACCAGCCGACCAGCACCACCCAGAGGATATTGACCAGCGTGGAGCCAACGCCGCCACCGTATTGCACGGTTTTGCCGAACGGTGTCAAGGTAAGGCCCGCCATTTTGAACGCCTGAACTCCTAGTGGAATACCGATAATGGTGATGCACAGAAACAGTCCGATCAGTGTCCAGCTGATGGCGATTGCCAGTCCGCCCAGAATGATCCACAGAATATTGCCGATGACCCTCATCGTAAGTTCCTCACGTTTGCCGGCATTGCGCCGGATACCGAATCGAATGCTGGATTCCATTCTATTAGGCGAACGCGGGCGATATGTGGGGAATCGGTGACGGGACCCCTGAGCATCCCCTGAATCGTCCCTGAGCCGCATGCTCAGGCGCCTACTCGGGTGAGCATTCTCACATTCGGCTGATTTCTAGCGAAAAACCCTTGTGCGGGCGGGCTGTGGACTATAGCATCACGACACATGACCACTACACCGCAGCCTTCTCAGGCATTTCAGTCCACTGCCACCAAACCCGCCACCAACCGCGAGCTGCCCCTGCCGCAGTCCGACCGAGACCCCGCGCACCTGCAGGGCCATTGGCTTCTGGCCCGCATCGGTAAGCACGTGCTGCGCCCCGGCGGCAAGAAACTCACCGAACGCATGCTCGCCAACGCGGACATCGCCGGCAAGGATGTCGTCGAATTCGCCCCGGGACTGGGCCTGACCACTAGGGCGATTCTCGAGCGCGACCCCAAGAGCTACCGTGGCGTGGACCGCGATCCGCAGGTCGTGGACATCATCTCCAAACTCACCAGTGAGAAGGCCACGATTCCGGCAAGCTGCGTGCAGCGCGACGCCGCCGACACCGGTCTGGAATCCAACAGCGCCGACGTGGTGATCGGCGAAGCCATGCTTACCATGCAGACCGAGCGTGGCAAGCAGGCGATTATCGGCGAGGCCTTCCGACTACTGCGCGCCGGCGGCACCTACTCGATTCACGAACTCGGCCTGCAGCCGGACAACCTGGACGAATCCGTCAAGGATGAGGTGCGCAAGGCCCTGGCTCGCAGCATCAAGGTGAACGCGCGCCCGCTCACCGAGCAGGAATGGCGCGAGCTGCTGGAAGCCGAAGGCTTCGAGGTGCTGTGGAGAGGCAAGGAGCCGATGGCCTTGCTGGACATGAAGCGCAATATCGCCGATGAAGGTATCGGCGGTGTGCTGCGCATCCTGCGCAACGTTCTGGGCAACAAGGACATCCGCGCCCGCGTGCTCAACATGAAGCACACCTTCGACAAGTACAGCAACGAACTTACCGGTATCGCGTTCGTGGTACGCAAGCCCGAAGCGTAACAGCGGTGTGCCGGCCCACGATGGCCGGATAATGGAAAACGACCAAAAGCGATGACGCGTATGTGAGGTACGCGCGACGAATAGGAGAACATCATGGCCGATGAGAACGAGCAGCAGACCGCATGCAAGGCAGGACGCGACGAGCAGCATTGCAAGTGCAAGCAGCGTAGGGAAGCCGCCGCGGCAGCCGAGGCGGCTGCCGCCAACGGCGAACACCACTGCGCCTGCAAGCACGAGCACGCCGAGGGCGCGGCCGCGGAGCCGGGCGCGAAGAAGGAGTGCCACTGCAAGCATGGCGAAGTCGCGGCCGCTGAAGCGGGTGAGGCCAAGCACTGCGCCTGCAAGCACGACGCCCACGACGCCGAAGGCCACGCCATTTCGACCGAGCCGCATCTTGGATTCATCGAAGACTTGGCCTCGTTGATCGATATTCAGGAGGAGGCCACTGTCTCCCGTACGGTGCTGCGCGAGGACGGCCTGCGCGCCGTGCTGTTCGGCTTCGACAAGGACCAGGCACTGAGCGAGCACACCGCGGCCATGCCCGTGATCATCCAGGTGCTGGAAGGCAAGCTGCGCGTCGGCGGCGAAGGCCGTGAAGTCGAGCTTACGGCCGGCGGCATCGTCTACCTGAGCGCCCGTCTGCCGCACACCGTCTATGCCGTCGAACCCAGCAAGATGCTGCTGCAGATGTTCGACAACCGCGGTTGATTCGGTGAATGACTGGCAATCACGTATGAGAAGCTGATTGCCGTTAGACCATTCATGATGGCTTCCTTCATATGGTGTTGGTCGTATGACCGTAATATGAAGGAAGCCATTTCTTAGACGTTGGGGAGAGCTCGAATTCGACGCCATCATCATACGGCCTCAAGGGTGCATAAACGATGTCACAAGTAGACGCACGCCCGCCAGCCATCCCAAACGTCACAGCAAACCTAGAACCCGCATGAGCTGACGGCCGATATTCGCCATGGCTGCATCATCAACCACGCCGACTTGGTATCCCAGCAGTTTGCGGTCGACGGTGACGATCTTGTCCGTCATCACGTAACTCACTTTGTTCAGGCCGTTCTCCGGACTTGGTTCCAATCGGACCCGCGTGTCGATGTCGGAGGAATCGTATGAGGTCAGCAGACAAGTGATGACGGAATCGAACCGATCGACGGCATCGCTCTGCACGATGACAACCGGCCGTGGCTTGCTGGCGTAGCCATCGGCCTGCAACGTCCAAATCTCACCTCGTTTCATCGGACATCCTCAAGGCGAGACGACTGGCATACTCAGTAGCGTCCCGCTCGGACGCAAACGGCTCCACGTCATTTCGTGGCAAACGCACCTCATAGGGGAACCCACGGTAATCATTGAACGCGCTGATGAACATACGCAGGGCATCGGCCGGGGTGGTACCCAGCTGTCGGGTCGTCTCCTTAAACAACGCAGCCTGCTCGTCATCAACTCGCGTGGCAATCTGCATGCTCATAGCCACTCCTTATTGCTATTTGCTATCTTTTTGCACCAAATTGTATCAAATACTTGACTTCAGAGTGAAGCCCCCGCGTTCCAAGGCCCTTGTCTATACTGTAGACAGTTGTTCTTCATATGTGAATCGCCCGATATGACTTTGGAGCGGGCTTGTGATTGGAGGGGCCGGATATGACGAGTTACGTGCTGCGGCTCTATGATGATCCGCTGCTCCGGTTCGATGCGTCGTATGGCGAGGGCCTGCTGGCGGGCAAGATCGAGGCGCATGTCCGCTGGTTCGATGAGTCGAAGCGCGCGTTGCTGCCGTTTCCGTTGGCTCCGGAGCCGGATAATGCGAAGCTGACGACGTGGCTGGAGCGGCGCACGATTCCGAAGAATCGTGAGTTCGCCACGCAGGTTCTTGCGCAGGCGGGGTTGAGCATTGCGGATACGCTGGGGATCATCGACCTGTGCAAGGGGCTGTCGGTCAACGATTCGTTCTGGGCGGAACGCGACGGTGAGAACCTCAAGTTCGCGGACATCAATCTGTATGACAATCCGTTGGACGAGACGCTCGCCATCGTGGCCTACACGGGGTATACGTCGAGCGAGAAGCATGCGATCGGCCTGTCGAGCGAGTGGACGACGGACGGCCAGTTCCCGAAGGCGTGGCGGCATACGGAACGTGGGCTGGAACTGTGGAAGGCGGGTTCCGAATGGTATGCGAACGCCGGTTTGGAACCGTATTCCGAGTATCTCGCCTCGCAGCTGGCGCGCAGGCTCGGTGTGAACGCGGTCGACTACCGCATCGCCCGTTGGAAGGGCAAGCTCGCGTCGGTGTGCGGTTCGATGAACTCGAAGGACGTGTCGTTCGTGCCGTTCTATGCGGCGACGCAGCTGGCGTCGTTCCCGGAGATCCTCGCCGCCGCACGCGCCGTGTCCGAGGAATCGTTCGAGGCGATGCGCACGATGCTAGTGTTCGACGCGCTCATCGTCAATCAGGACCGTCACGCCAACAACCACGGGTTCCTGCGCGACAACCGTACCGGCCGGATTCTGGGTCCGGCGCCGTTGTTCGACCATAACATGTCGCTGTTCAAGAACGACATGCGCGCCGACTGGGAGGGCGGCGCGTGGATTCCGCAGGTACTGTCCGAACGTCAGCCGGCAAATTCTCGTATGACGTTCCGCGACCAGTGCGCGGCCATCATGGGCAGCGCGCAGCATGAGATGTTGCGCAAAACGTTGGACGTCACCTTGGAGAACGACCCGGCTTACCCGCTGGAGCCGGGCCGCATCGAGGCGTTGAACGACTACCTGCACGCGGCCGCACGATCCCTGCTCGAACTGCCGGTGGTCGACGAGTCGAAGCTGTCCGACCAGCTCGATGCGTTGCAGCCGTCAATCGAACACGCTCCTGTCATCCTCAACGAACGACTGTTGCGATAGTCCAAACCGGTCGAGTTCGCCAATAAAAAGGACCTTCCGGGTTGCGCACTGTGAGGAGGCGTGGAAGGCTGCTATTGACTTGAATCCTATTATGCAACCGTGACTGCGTGCCTGTTCATGTTCCAGTCCAGTTGTGTGATGGACAAGTGCGGTATGAAGGCCGTTTCCGAATCAAAGTCCGATTGCTTCGCTCATCGGCGCATATCATATCTGGGACGTCTGGCAGGTCCACACCCACCTCGACGGGTACGGCAAAGCACGCCGATGTCGCCGATCGGCGAGATCGTCAATGGCAGGCGGCGCATCACCACCCCATGGCATGGCGGCTCGGCATGGCGGCTCGGCAAGGCGCTCGACACCACGCCCGAGTTCTGGGCGAACCTTCAGGCCGACCACGATCTGCTGACCTTCGGCCCCAGCACCTTGGACGACATCCGCCCGCTCGTGCAGGCCTGACGCCGGGGCGATTGATCCAATGACCACCATCGTCGTATGTGCGATTACAGTGGTCATTTTCATATCTACGGTACGGGGATGACGTGAACGGCCAACATCACCATGATTGATGGCGGCCGTTTGCATATCCGCACATGGCTTTGATGTCTCAGCTGTCCAGAGCGAAGGTGATGGAATCCCGTCCTAGAACCGCCGCGTTACGTGCGCGACTGGCGGCAGCATCGCGGTGGCCAGGGCGAACGTCACCGCCAGGACCGCGCCCGCCGGGTAGACGCTGTACGCCCAGCCGTATGCGATCTGTCCGAGGGGCTGAGCGCACATGCTCGCGGAGAGCGCGAGCGACATCACCTTGCCGGTCATGTCCTCGGGGCAGCCCATCTGGATCGCCGGCACGGCGATGAGGTTCGCGAGGGTGATGGCGATCATGGTTCCGCAGGTGCTCGCCGTGAGCACCGCGAGTCGCATCACTCCACCTGCGGGAATCGTCATGACAAGCGCTTGGGGCAGGATGGTGAGCGAGAAGGCGGCGATCGCCATCGGGAATCGCCGCATGGACAGCGACCTCGCGACCCGCCCACCGACGAGCGCGCCGAGCAGTCCGGATGCTCCCACGAGACCATATGCAAGGCCGTACGCCGTGGAGCCGAACCCCAGTACGGTCCGCACCATGTAGGGGAAGCCGACCTCCGCATACCCCGTCACCAGGAAGTTGAGCGCGGCGCAGATCAACACCAGATGCAGCACATGAGGACGTTCGCGGGTGAGGAAACGTCCGGCCGCGCGCAGGTCGTCGACCGCGGTGACGCGGCCGGCGTCGCCGCGGTCGGGAGCGCCGAGCCGGATGAAACACTCCACGACGGCGGCCGCACCGAACCCCACGATCGTGAGGCCCATCATGGGCATCGCACCAACCGCCGCGTACAGCACGCCGCCGAGCACGGCGGGAACGAGCGTGCTCGTCTGGTTCAC
>OKVQ01000178.1_pt1 | contig 32747 bp, 30 predicted proteins | sample 1606821 | NCBI WGS metagenome assembly OKVQ01 (sample SAMN03281009, study PRJEB24777) | human gut metagenome | isolation source: fecal sample PR192 from 1 month old female Indian infant, vaginally... | reverse complement strand
GTCATATCATTATGGTAGAATTCATTTGTCGTTAAATCGAACATTAAACTTTCTTAGACAAAATTAAGTTTTTATAAAGGCAGTTCATCTGTCAAATCAACCAGCTAGTCGGAGGAAAAACGAGTGAAGAATAGTTTGTTATCAGCATTAATGGTGTGTTCACTAACATTAACCGCAGTTGCAGCACCTGCATTAGCATTTGCAGATTCCATTGATGATCAAATCGAGCAGCAAGACCAAAAAATCAATTCTCTTAAAGGTCAGCAAGCTGACGCCCAATCACAGATCGATTCTCTAGAAGCAGAAATTGAAACAGTGAGTGCAAAAGTTGCTTCATTAGAAGCAAAACAAGTTGAGTTAGGTCAAGAAGCTGAGAAATTGCAAGACAAAATCGCAACATTGAAATTGCGTATTGCCAAACGTGAAGAAGCAATCCAAAAGCAAGCCCGTGATGTACAAGTTAACGGTCAAAGCACCAATTTCATTGATGCTGTTTTAGAAGCAGACTCTTTAACGGATGTTATCGGTCGCGTACAAGCGATGACAACGATCGTCAATGCGAACAATGATTTAGTTGAACAACAAAAACAAGACAAACAAGATGTTGAAGACAAAGTCAAAGAAAACGAAAGCAAGATCCAAGAAGTTGCTGCAAACCAAGCAGAACTTAGCCAACAAAAAGATGCCATTGCAGCAAAACAAGCTGATTTAAATGTCTTGAAAGCAAACTTAGCAGCTGAACAAGCAACTGCTGAAAAAGACAAAGATGCATTGAACAAGAAAAAACAAGAAGCAGAAGCTGAAAAAGCCCGTGTCTTGAAAGAACAACAAGAAGCTGCTGCTGCTCAAAAAGCAGAAGAAGAAAGACAAGCTGCTGCTTTGAAAGAAGCGCAAGAAGCTGCTGCTCAATCAACGGAGAGCACAACAGAGAATACAACTGCTTCTACTGAAACAGCAACAAGTAGTTCTTCAAGCAACACAAGCTCAAGCAGCAATACCAGCAGTTCTAATAGCTCAAGTTCATCGAACGCAGGCTCTTCAAACACTGGTTCAAGCAATTCAAGTTCAAATAACTCAGGTTCAAATTCTTCATCAAACAATGATTCTACCGGAAGTACTTCTACTGGCGGCGGAAAAGATCATTCAAGCTCAGGGAACATGTATGCTTGGGGTCAATGTACTTGGTACGTGAAAAGCGTTGCACCATGGGTAGGTACTTACTGGGGGAATGGTGCACAATGGGGTGCGTCAGCTGCAGCTGATGGGTACACTGTCAATGGTACACCAGCAGCCGGTGCCGTTGTAGTCTTTGCCGCTGGTCAATCAGTTGGTGGCGAATGGACTGCTGATCCAGTTTATGGACACGTTGCTTATGTTGAATCATACAACCCATCAAACAATACCATCACAATCTCTCAAGGCGGAATGGGCTTTGACAGTCCTGGTGGACCAAATAGAGCTACAATGAACGCATCTGGATATACTTACATCCATCGTTAATCAATTCAAAAGCAAAGCATCAACGCAATCGCGTTGATGCTTTTTTATTTGATCGATAGCATTTTCAGTTCTTGATCAGTTAGGTGAGAGAATTACCCAGAGAGGCAAGACAGGGTTCTCTCAAATCTAATCAAGGTACTATTCAAGGAGTGAGAAACGGCGAAAAGGTTCCTTTTGAAGTTACCACCAGTTCTTCCATTGCCCGAGAAATCGCCGTATAGAGAATCCGTCGATCTTGATCGGTATGATAATTTTCTGCTGAAACATCATATAAAAGAACCTGCTTAAATTCCAATCCTTTGGCAAGATGAATCGGTAAAATCGTTCCATGAAATGACACGGCTTGTTTATCGAAGAACTGTTTGAGCTCCTCACTAGATCGACTATCTTTGGTGATGATCGTTACTGGTTGCTTAAGTTCCTTTACTATGTCTACTAAGGCAACATCAGGCAGATTGGCATAAAACTGTGGCAACTTTCCTTCTGGTCGAACGGCAGAGATGTTTAAATTGGTTTCTTTTGGTAGCATTTGGGCAAATAACCGCGTGATTGCACCGCTAGACCGATAACTCGTAGTCAGCTGATACGTTTCGAGGGATTTCGCCTGTTGTTGAAACAACGTTTGGATTTCTGATACGGTGATGGCACTTGTAAAGATCGCCTGTTGCTGATCCCCCACGAGGGTAAAAGCGGTCATAGGAAAAAGACATAATAGAAACTGAATTTGTGCTGGCGTATAATCTTGGACTTCATCAATAAACAGATAGCGCAACGCAGGGACAGGTTGTTTTTCGGCAAGCAAATGACGAATCAGCAATAGACAAACAGTATAATCCAAACTAGCTGTTGTTGGCGTCAAAGTGATCTGTCCATGAGTAAAATAGTCGGCACTGTCTGCTAACAATCGTTTCGTATCAAACCAAGTAAGGTCGTTGATTTGTTTCGTAACTTTTGCATATTTTTTCTTCAGGAGGCGAAGGGCTGCTTTCTGAATCGTTTTTTCTGAATCATCTTTTAAAACTGTCCCTAAAAGGGATCGTTGCTCGTCTTCAATCAAAGAACGAACTTGGTCGTGAACATTCGCTGCTAAGGCATTTTTTTGCAATCGATCCTCCCAAGCGTAAGCCAATTTCTTTTTGACAGCTTGGATGCGATCGCGCAAGGGTGCCTGTTTCGGTGTCTCTTGGAAGAAAGTCTCGATCGTTTCTTCAGAAAAAAGGACGACATTTTTTCTTTTGATTGGTTTAAAATGAAGCACAAGTTCTTCAGGCAGCTGTTTGCTCAAGGATTGAAGAAAGCGGCTGAAGTCCGCACTGCGCAAAAGGTCGATTGCTTCACAGGGGGCTTGCTGGATGCGGTCAAAATACGCCGCTTCCGATTCTAAGTCAACGCTAGGAAATGTTTGGCAAAACTGCCGCATGGTCAGCGTCAATGGATTTTTTTCCCCGAGGGAAGGCAGCACTTGCGAGATATAATCAATAAACCGAGAATTCGGGGAGAGGATCAAGACATTCTCTGCGGTCATCTCTTCACGAAAATGGTACAGCAAAAAGGCGATCCGCTGCATGACAGCAGACGTTTTTCCGCTTCCAGCAACACCGTTGACCAGTAGGTTTTTATGCGCTAAGTCACGGATGATGACGTTTTGTTCGTGTTGGATCGAAGCAGTGATATCTTGCATTTTTTGGCTATTATTGGCTTCAAGGGCTGCCAGTAACACTTCATCTTGAATCGCGACTGAGGTATCAAAGGCTTGCTTCAAGTGATCTTTTTCGATAATAAATTGTCGGCGATGTTCAAGAGCGGCAGAAATCGTCTGATTGTTCACTTGATAAGAGACCGGGCCCAAGCGTTTGGCATAGAACAATTCGGCAATTGGGGAGCGCCAATCATAGATCAGCCCTTCCTTATTTTCATTAACAAAACCATTGATCCCAATGTAAAAATCTTCTATCGTTTCCTCATCTTCAAATTGTAGGGAGATTTTACCAAAGTAGGGACTATCCAATAGACGGTCGATGGCAGCTAATTCACGTTCAGCAGATTGAAGAGCGGCGTTCATTTGGTCGATCTCACGATTCTTACTTTCGATGGCAGCAAAAGTATCTAAACGGTCAGCAAAATTATCAAAGTTTAAGCGAATCTCTTCGCCGATGCTTTGCATCGCAAGGCGATCTTTTTTTCTGTCTTCAGTCAAGAAACTGCTCAGCACTGTCTTTCGTGTCAGCAATTGCTGGTACGTGTCTGCGAGATGCTTCTTTTCAGCCTTTAGGTCGTTCATTCAGACTCACATCCATTCTCCAAAGTATCTCAATTATACGAGCATTCACCAAAAATACTAGTCTATTTTTTTGACTCTGGACGCGGTATAATAATAGTGGGAAGAGGCAGCTGATTGTTCCAATGTCATGGGAGCAAGCAGAATGCGTCTATTTTTTGTTTTAGAAATGGGAAAAAGGGTCATTGCTTGTGTTTTTGAAGGGGCTGTTTATACTGAATATAGAGAAAAATACAAAGCGAAAAATCGTTGAGGGAGTGTCAACATGTCCAAACTATTGTCACCAGTGAAGCTAGCGAATTTAACATTGGCCAACCGCGTCGTTATGTCGCCGATGTGTATGTATGAAGTAAAAAAAGAAGACGGTGTTGCGGAACCCTTTCATTTTGTTCACTATGGGGCGCGAGCATTAAGCAAAGTCGGCTTGATCATTATTGAAGCGACTGCCGTTGAACCAGACGGACGAATCACAAACAATGATCTAGGGCTATGGAATGAAGAACAGCAAACAGAGCTTACGAAATTGGTGGAACTGCTGCATGGGTTCGATGCGCAAGTAGGCATCCAACTAAGCCATGCAGGACGAAAAGCAGTTGATGCCAGCAATCCTTTGGCACCAAGTGCCGTTGCCTTTAACGAACGCTACCCGTTACCGTCAGAAATGACCCTGTCGGAGATCAAACGGGTGCAAGATAGTTTTGTTCAGGCTGCCCAACGAGCAGCCAATGCGGGTGTCACGATGATCGAACTTCATGGGGCTCATGGCTACTTGATGGATCAATTTCTTTCGCCTTTCGTCAATCAACGCACCGACCAGTATGGTGGTTCCTTAGAGAATCGCTATCGCTTTGTAAAAGAAACGGTACAAGCAGTTCGGGCAGTTTTTTCTGGATCCTTGTGGATGCGCTTGTCACTGACAGACTATGAAGAACCAGGACGCCAAAATTCGTTGGAAGATTGGCAGCAAGTAGCCCAATGGCTTCAAGCAGATGGTATTGATTGTCTTGACTGTTCCACAGGCGGTGTGGTGGATAAAAAGCCTAATATTCCGATCTATGATGGCTACCAAGTGCCCTTTGCTGCAGCCATCAAGCAAGTGGTCGATATTCCCGTAGCAGCAGTCGGTTTATTGGATAATCCTGATCTTTGCGAATATCTTTTGCAAACCAATCAAGTGGATTTGGTTTTACAAGGCCGCGCGTTGATCAGAAATGTCAACTGGTTGGCAGATGCAGCGGCTAAACTCCACGATAAGTCCTTTCAAGCGTACAATGATTCCTATCAACGCGGGGTGAAGCGTTGATATATTTGATAAAAAAATCTCCTAGAAGAAAATTCTTCTTAGGCGATTTTTTTATTCTGCTAGAATATTTTTCAAACGAGTGATGAAAGAGCAATAAGCAAAGCCAGAAACAAGTGTCTTACTTGTTTCTGGCTTTTTTTACATAGAAAAGCATTATCCTGAGGAATCTTTCTGCTTCATGCTACACTAAAAAAGAAACGGAGGGAAATCAAGATGTTGACAACAGATCGGTTCTTTCACGGCCACGACAAGCAGACCGCTTTTTTTGAAGGCTGGTACCATAAGCACCAAATCGGTGAAGAAGTCTATGCTTTTATTCCTGGTTTTTCGATTCAAAAAGACGGGACCAAAGAAGTGTTCATTCAAGTGATCAATCATGAGGGCGCGCATTACTTTTCCTTTCCGGAAACTGACTTTCAAGTGTCAGAAGAGGAGCGTAAAGTAACGATTGGTAACAATATCTTTAGTGAAGCAGGCATCCAAGTTTCTTTAAAAAATAACGATCTCCAAGTACAAGGAGCAGTAAAATACAACGACCACAAACCGATTCAGCGGACACGTTATGCGCCGAGTATCATGGGTCCTTTTTCGTATCTGTCATTTATGGAGTGCTACCACGGGGTCTTGAGCATGAGTCATACCTTAGAAGGTACGCTGTACTGGAACGAAGAACCAATCGATTTTACGAACGGGATCGGTTATTTGGAAAAAGACTGGGGTACCTCCTTTCCAGCAGCTTATATCTGGGTTCAGTGCAACAGTTTTGATGCACCAGATGTACGGTTCTTTTTCTCCGCAGCCGACATTCCCTTTGCTGGTTTTGCTTTTTTGGGAACGATTTGTGTTCTGCAAGTCGGTAGCCAAGAATATCGTTTTGCTACCTATCATGGTGCAAAGATTCATGATGTCAAACGTACGGAAGACCGTTTAGTGATCCATCTCAAACAAAAACAGTGGCTGCTGACGATCGAAGTGTTGACGAAAGAAGGCCATTCGTTGTTAGCACCTTCTATTGGTCAAATGAATCGGATCATTCGCGAAAGCGCCAGTACGGAAATCACCTTAACCCTTTTAGAAAATGGGCAAGAGATCTTAAGGCAGACAGGGAAGTCGGCTGGTTTTGAAGAAGTAGCGAATCTGCGAGGATTTCACTATTAAAAAATGCAGAAAAATTCGTTTCTTTTGATATACTAGTAGATAGTTACTGCGAAAATACGTATATTTGGAGGGAAATGGATGAAAAAAATAACGAATGAGACACTGTTTGAACTGAGAACGATTGCGCAACCTGCCGTGGGGCAAAATCAGGTTTTTTACTTGGAAACGGCAGTCAACCAAGAGACCAATACGTATGATTCAGCGATTTATAGTATTGACCCAAAGACCAACGAACGGCGTGAGTGGGGAACAGAAGCGACGACCCACAACAGCCTAAAGGTCTCGCCAGATGAGCAATGGCTCAGTTTTGTGACGACCGATCCAAAAAAAGGTGAAAGTACGTTATGGACGATGCCAGTGTCCGGCGGCAAGCCCCAAGCACTTGTCACTGAGAAGGGTCTGGGGGACTATTTTTGGAAGCAAGACGCAACGGCAGTCTATTATAAGCTGGCACAAGAAGAGACGCTCTCAGAGTATCAAGACGACACAGAAAAGACAGACAAGCAAAAGGAATTTCCACAAGTAAAAGCTACTACGAAAGTCAATTATTTGGCGGATGGCGTCGGCTTTTTAAAAGAAAAAAAACATTCAATCATCAAAAAAACGATCGTGACACAAGAAACGGAACTGATTTTTGAGCATGATTCTCCCTTTGTTTTTTCTGGCATCGCGGATGATCAGAAGACGTTGTTCCTCACCTTTGACAAAGAGGAAGAAGATGAATGGGACTATGGCTCGAAGGTTTGTCTCCTTGATAGCCAGACGAAAAAGACAGAAAGTTTAGAAAACATCCTGCCAGAAGGAACGTATTCATTTGCTGCTGCGCGCAATGATCAGCTATTACTATTAGGCAATGATCTCTCTTACGGATTTGTGACCTTGGATGATTTGTTTTTGATCGACTTAAAAACGAAAGCAGTCAAAAATCTTTCCAAGGAGTTAGATGTTGCCTTTGGCAATGCGATCATCAGTGATTTTCAGCAAAAAAATAGCGGCGTAGCGATCACCTGGTTGACGGATGACACATTCCTTGTACCCGTAACGGAGCATGGCAAGCTACAATTGTACCGTGCCACGACCCAAGGAGAATGGACCAAACTCATTGATGAAAAAATGGATATCCTCGATGCGGCGATCTATTCAGAAGCCAAACTTGCTGTTGCTTATGCGACGCCAACGATCCCTAGTCGTTTAGGCTTGATTGACTTAACAAGTGGCGAAGTAACCGATCTATACGATCCCAACCAAGCAGTTATGTCACAGTTAGCGATCAGTAAACCCGAAGCATTTTGGTACGAAGGAGCAGATGGTTGGCAAATTCAAGGCTGGTATTTACCCCCGACCGAAACACAAGAAAGTCATCCAGCAATTTTGTACATCCATGGCGGTCCGCAAGTCTGCTACGGTGAAACATTTTTCCATGAGATGCAAGTCCATGCCGCTAACGGTTATGGGGTCATCTTGTTGAACCCTCGTGGCGGGCAAGGGTACGGGCAGACGTTTGTCAAATCGATTTTAGGTGATTATGGCAATAAAGATTATCAAGACCTATTGTTGGGGGTTGATGCCGTGGTGGCAAACCATCCAGAAATTGATACGAACACGATCCATGTAGCTGGCGGCAGCTATGGTGGCTTTATGACCAACTGGATCGTTGGCCATACCGATCGTTTTTGTGCAGCAGTTACGCAACGCTCGATCTCAAATTGGATCAGCTTTTATGGGACGAGCGACATTGGACCTGCCTTTGTCAAATTCCAATTGTTGCGGGAACTTGATGCGATCGAAGGACTTTGGAAGATGTCGCCTTTGGCCTATGCCAGCCAAGTCAAGACACCTACGCTAGTCCTCCATGGGGAAAATGATTTGCGATGTCCGCAAGAACAAGGACAGCAGTTTTACATGGCGTTGCAGCGTCAAGGCGTCGATACGAAGCTGATGCTGTTTCCTCAGTCCTCTCATGGCTTATCACGCAATGGCTTGCCAAACCTGCGGATAGAACGCTTGCAGGCGATCAGTGAATGGCTTGCATCACATGAGAACAAATCAGTAAATTAACCGAATGAAATCACCTGATAAAGGATCACGACGTGGGCTTCTTGAAAAGCCCAACCAGTGATTCCTTAAAGATCAGGTGATTTTTTTGCGCGATCAAAAGCTGCAGGTTCCTGTTATCTTGCCGCCAATAACAGCGACGATTGAAACCAAATTCATATGACGTTTTCTTCACTTGTTAAATAACAAAAAGAAGAAATAGTTTTGCTTGCTTCCTGTGTTTTAGTGTGATATGATACAAAACGTAATCGTTACACTTTAACCTTTTTTGGTGTGACGCAAGAGAAAGGAGCTGGTTATTATGAGAAACAATATTATTTTGGCATGTGTGGAGACAGGGGAAAGACTTTATTTGACCAATAAGAACCAGCGCAATACGCCGGAACGTTTAGAATTAAAAAAATATTCACCAAAGTTGCGGCGCAGAGCGATTTTTCGTGAAATCAAGAAATAGGAAGGAAAATAACTGAATGGCAAAAACATCAAAAATTGCAAAATACAATAAACAAGTACAACTCATCGAACAATACCGAGCAGTACGCCAAGAACTAAAAGCGCAAGGAGATACCCAAGCATTGGCCAAACTACCGAAGGATTCGAATCCGACTCGTTTGAAAAAACGGGATATGATCGATGGTCGTCCTCGCGGCTACATGAATAAATTCGGCATGTCACGGATCAATTTCCGTAAGCATGCACACCTCGGAGAAATTCCCGGCGTTACAAAAGCAAGCTGGTAACAGAAAGGAGTCAACATGGAAAAAACGGACTTGTCTAGTGCGTATCGACGTTTAAAGAGCCCGAACATCAAAACAAGGAAACGCGCATTAAAAATCATTCATGAATTTAAACGAAACAAACGAAAAAATGCAGTGCAGCTGCGTGCATAATGAAAAAGTGAAAGAAAGTTGGAAATGACATGGCAGTACCTGCAAGAAAAACATAAAAAGCAAAAAAGAATAAGCGTCGGACCCACTATGGTGTCAAATCCCCGGCGATTTCGTTTGATGGGACAACAGGAACCTTCAAGCGCAGCCACCATGTATCTTTAGCAGAATATAAAGCGCAGCACCCGATCAAAAAGAATTAACGCCGTCTTATGACGCCGTCCAGAAAGCAGGGGGGAAAATGGAGATCATCTATCCGTCATTGATTGAAGAAGCCTACCATCACAGTAAAAAATTTCATCCTGAGATCACTAAAGAGGTCATCTATCGCCATTTTTACGAAGCCGGCTTGATCAAAGAAAACGGCGATCCGACGGAAAAAGCCTTGTCAGAAGGGGTCGTTAAAGATTATACTGAGGACTGGGATCTTACCTTTGAAGAATTTTTAGCGATCTATCCGGTTTTTCGGTCCTTTGATCCAAAGCATTTCAAAAAAATCAATCATTTTTGGGAAATGGATTTGGCTTTGCAAGAAAAAATTCTTGACCAATGGGAGCAAGAAACCTTCACAGAGGAAGAGATCATTGATTTAACTGCTTTTTTTGAAGAGCGATTACCTTCTAAAAAGAAACAGTGAATGAACCGTGAAAGGCGTACATGTGATGAAAAAGACGATCCAGCCATTTTTAAAACTTTTAAAACCCTATGATTATCTGCTGTTTGTTCTATTAGTTGTCGGCTCTTTTTTACCACTTTTTCTATTTGAAGCGCAAGCCCAAAGTGATACTGGGGATCGTTATGCGATCGTGCGAATCAATGGGGAAGAAGTTGACCGTTTCAACTTGGAAGAAATCGATACGATGGAAAAAACGTATTATCCAGCAGAAGGACAGTACAATATCGTCGAGATCAAAGATGGTGCGATCCGAGTGCGTGAAGACAATAGTCCTGACCAGATTGCTGTCAAAACCAGCTGGATCTATCGCAATGGGCAGACGAGCATTTGCCTGCCTCATAAGCTGGTGATCGAGATCAAGCAAGCCGGTGCCTCTGATTATTTGATTTATTAATCGAACTTCGTGGTAGTTGGAAACTACACTATTTTGTGTTGGTGGGAAATCGTTGGATTTTCTACTGACACTTTTTTATTGAAAATAGAAAATAAGTGCGTCTAACTGGAGGCAATCTGTTGAACAAATCCTTTAAACCTAGAAAAACAGTTCAGCATTACGAAGCATTGGTTGCGTCTAAATCGCTTGTCCAATAAAGAGGAACGAAAACCCTAAAAATCCTTTTTTATGAAGGGCTATAAGTTGAAGATTTTTTTTATTTGCGATAGGCTATTAGTAAAGCATTCGGGAGATGAAAACACATGAAATTTAAATTGAATCTAAAAGAAAAAGTAACGGAAGTTGCAGAGCATGTCTATGATGTGGTGAAAAAGGAAGATTATGCGATTCGTGTGGCTCCAAAAGGAATCAAAGTAACGAAACAGCGCAAGACGAAAGACACGATCAAATGGCGTTCAAAGAATCACTAATTGAGGAATAAAAAAGAAACTGCATATTCGCAGCTTCTTTTTTTTATTCCTCAATCTCAATCCCCAAGACAGTCAGGTGGCCGTTTGCCACCAGTTTGATGACAAGTTTTGCTAGATGGTCGGGTGTCATCGTTGTTTCTGCCGTTAGCCACCAATGCAAGGTACCAACAAATATCGAGGTCATATAGTCAATGATGAAGTCTAAGGGCACTTCAATGTCTCCTTCGGTGATTCTCAACGTTGAAAAGATCTCTTGGTAACGTTCAGTCAAAATCAGGCCCAACTTTTTACGGATGATCTCAATGGCAGAGGCATCCATGATCGTCAAATAAAAGGAACGATTGTTTTGAATGTGTAAAAAAAGTTCGGTCATGGCTGCTTCGATTTTGCGGATTTTGATGCGATTGCCTTGAACAAAATCTTCAAAATCAAGAATCGCGGTAAATGATTCGACAGCCAAGTCAAATATCTTTTCATACAAGTCTTGTTTGTCTTTGTAATGGGCATAAAAGGTTGCACGGTTGATCATGGCTTCATCGGCGATATTTTGGACAGTCACTTGCTCGAAGCCTTTTTCTTCCACTAAGCGGATAAAAGCTTCAATAATGTACTTATTGGTTCGTTTGACACGTAAATCCAATTTTTTCATATTGTGAATTTCCTTTCAAAATAAACAACAAAAAACGGGTAATTGTTGTTTATCCCACACCTTCCTTAGAATTGTTTGTTGAATTATCAATTAAAAGAATTACAATGAACATAAGTATTATAACAAACGGCTTGTTAGATAATCAACAAAGTGTTGTTTAGATGGAGGCAACAAATGAAAAAATATAAGGCGGGCATCGATGTCGGTTCAACAACGGTCAAGATGGTTCTGTTAGATGAAGGCAATCAAACGTGTTTTTCAAGGTATGAACGACACTATGCAGACATCCAAAAGGCAGCGGAAAAAATTATTAAAGAAGCGCAAGCAGTAATCCAAGATCAGCCAGTTGCGCTGGCGATTACCGGATCAGGCGGAATGGGGCTGGCAGAAGTTTTGCGGATCCCTTTTGTCCAAGAGGTCATCGCTTGTACCAAAACAGTTGAGACAATGATTCCCGAAACTGATGTGGCTATCGAATTAGGCGGTGAAGATGCGAAGATCACCTTTTTTGAAGGTGCGTTGGAGCAGCGGATGAATGGCAGTTGTGCCGGTGGGACCGGTGCGTTTATTGATCAGATGGCGGTTTTATTGAAAACGGATGCCAATGGGGTCAATGAGCTAGCCAAGGGATACCAAACTCTTTATCCGATTGCCTCACGCTGCGGGGTCTTTGCCAAAACTGATGTGCAGCCGCTGATCAATGAAGGAGCGGCAAAAGCGGACATTGCTGCGAGTATTTTTCAAGCGGTGGTCAATCAAACGATTGCTGGTTTAGCTGCTGGTCGTAAAATCAAAGGCAAGGTAGCCTTCTTAGGCGGTCCACTGACGTTTATGTCGGAATTGCGTCAACGATTTATCGATACGTTGAACCTGCAAGAAGCAGATATCATTTTTCCCGAGAATCCAGAACTGTTTGTGGCGATGGGGGCTGCACTGTATGCAGAAGAAGCGCAGCAGCTTTCTGTACTATGCGACCGCTTAGCCAATGAAGAAGGCGGCACACTTGCGCCAACAGATACGCTAGATCCTTTATTCAAAGACGAAGCAGAACGGGCTGCTTTTCGTGCCCGCCATGCCCAAGCAGTTGCTGCAGAAAAACCTTTGTCGGAGCATAAAGGTGCTGCTTATTTGGGTATCGATGCTGGATCAACGACAACGAAAGTCGTCTTGATCAATGCTGCAGGGGATTTGTTGTTTTCTTTTTATGGCAACAATGAAGGCGAGCCGTTAGCGACAACGATGGCGGTTTTACAAGAGCTTTATCGTCAGATGCCTTCTGACGTTTACATCGCAAAGTCAACGATCACAGGGTACGGTGAGCATCTGATCAAACATGCACTGAAGGTCGATATCGGTGAAGTCGAAACGATGGCCCATTACAAAGCTGCTGAACATTTCCAGCCAGGGGTTGATTTTATCTTGGACATTGGTGGGCAAGACATGAAGGCGATGACAGTCAAAGACGGTGCACTTTCTTCGATTCAGCTAAATGAAGCCTGTTCGTCAGGATGTGGCTCGTTCATTGAGACCTTTGCCAAATCTATGAATCAGGATGTCAAAGAATTTGCGCTGGCAGCGACAAAAGCCCCAGCGCCGGTTGACCTGGGTTCGCGTTGTACCGTCTTTATGAACTCAAAAGTCAAACAGGTCCAAAAAGAAGGAGCCTCTGTTGGCGACATTTCGGCTGGCTTGTCTTACTCGGTCATAAAGAATGCTATCTATAAAGTGATCAAGGTTCGGCGCCCCGAAGATCTTGGCGAGAAAATCGTCTGCCAAGGAGGGACTTTCTATAATGAAGCGGTTCTGCGCGCCTTTGAATTGATCAGCGGCCGTGAAGTCGTACGACCATCGATCGCTGGCTTGATGGGCGCTTATGGGGCGGCGTTGATCGCGTTAGAAGAAGCGGCGATCGACGATGTCAGTACGTTGTTGTCTCCTGCAGAAATGGCCGATTTTCAAGCAGAAAAAGAATTTACAAATTGCGGTCTTTGCGAAAACAATTGTTTATTAACGGTGACCCTCTTTTCGGATGGTCGAAAATTCATTACGGGGAATCGCTGCGAACGTGGTGCGCGGATCAAAATCAAAAAAGAAGACCGCAAAGTCAATCTCGTGGATGAAAAATACCGCCGCTTGTTCAAGTACCGTTCTTTGCGTAAAAAAGATGCCGTCCATGGTGAAATCGGCTTACCAAGAGTGTTGAATCTTTATGAAAATTATCCGCTATGGCATACCTTTTTCACCCAGTTAGGGTTTCGAGTAACCTTGTCGCCGCGTTCTAATAAAGAACTATATGAGCAAGGGATCGAAACGATTCCTAGCGATACCGTTTGTTACCCAGCCAAACTAGCCCATGGACACATCCAAGCACTGATCGATCAAAACATACCGTTGATCTTTTATCCAGGAGTCATTTTTGAGCGAGTAGAGAACACTGCCGCTGAAAATCATTTTAACTGTCCAATCGTACAAAGCTATCCAGAAGTGATTCGTAACAACGTCGATGCGATTCGTGAAGGGGCGGTTGACTACCGCTGTCCATTTTTAAATCTGGCAGATGAAGCCTCAATGGTCAAAACCTTAATAGGGACGTTTCAAGATTTTGGTTTTTCTGAAGACAAAATTGCCCAAGCGCTGCGCAGCGGCTTCGAGGAACTAGATCAGTTCAAAGCAGATATTGCGCAACGGGGAGAAGAAACGCTGCGAATGCTGATGACGACCAACCAAAAAGGGATCGTTTTATCTGGAAGACCGTATCATTTGGACCCTGAAATCAACCATGGGATAGCGGAAGTCATTACCCAAGAAGGCTTTCATGTACTGACCGAGGACAGTATTGCTCATTTAGCAAATGTCGGCGATCTGCGGGTCGTGGATCAATGGGTCTATCATTCACGGTTATATGCGGCTGCACGAGTGGTGGCGAAAAACAAGCAGTTGGAATTGGTTCAATTAAACTCCTTCGGCTGCGGGATCGATGCAGTGACCACCGATCAAGTCGAAGAGATCATGGCGCAATATGGCAAGCTGTATACGGTGTTGAAAATCGATGAGGGTGCAAACCTTGGGGCGATTCGGATTCGGTTGCGTTCCTTGAAAGCAGCAGTCAACGAACGGGATAAACAGCACTTTGTTCCTAAAAAGCAATACGAGGAACCAGCAAAGATTATTTTTACCAAAGAAATGCGCAAGCAGCACACACTCTTATTGCCGATGTTGAGTCCCATCCACCAAAGCGGATTAGTAGATGTCGCTTTGCAGGCTTCTGGGTATCAAGTGGTCTGTCTGCCCAGTGAAGATCGAGAAGCAGTCAATGTCGGTTTGCGCTTTGTCAATAACGATGCGTGTTATCCGGCGATCATTTCCATTGGACAGCTGGTAGAAGCGTTACAAAGCGGGGAATATGACGTCGAAAACACCAGCGTATTGATGACCCAGACGGGCGGTGGGTGTCGCGCAACGAACTATATTCCCTTGTTACGTAAAGCATTGAACGATGCAGGATTTCCGCAAGTACCGGTGGTATCTATTTCGATGGGGAATACTGGTGTTGAATCAAATCCGGGCTTTCGCTTTACCTTGCCTATGATGAAACGCTTGGCGGTGGCATTTTTATACGGGGATCTCTTTGAACGAGTCGTTTATCGCACCCGTCCATATGAGCAAGAAGCAGGGGCTGTCGATCGGCTCCACCAAGATTGGCTGGAAAAAATTGCCAAAAATGTCCGCAATGGCTCCTTCAGCCTCTTTAATCGCAATATGAAGAAAATCATTCAAGACTTTGATCAAGTGCCGATAAGAGATATCAAGAAGCCGCGTGTCGGTGTCGTGGGAGAGATTTTAGTGAAGTATTCACCGACTGCCAATAATGATGTCGTTCGCCTGTTAGAAGCAGAAGGAGCGGAAGCGGTCGTACCAGATATTGTCGGCTTCATGAATTATTCCCTCTACAATCAAATTTGGCGCTACGAGCATTTGGGGATGGCGAAGAAAAGCAAAATGATCGCTGATTTTACGATCATGGCGATTGAAAGGCTCCAAAAACCGATGGATAAAGCACTTAGGGCGTCAACGCGTTTTGATGGTATCCATTCGATCCATCAGCTTGCCGAGCAAGCGAGCGAGATTGTTTCCATCGGCAATCATACGGGAGAAGGCTGGTTCTTGACCGGTGAGATGATCGATCTGTTGGAAAATAATGTCAACAATATCATTTGTCTGCAACCATTTGGCTGTCTGCCTAACCATGTAGTAGGAAAAGGCGTCATGAAAGAGCTGCGTCGCCAGTACCCACAGGCGAACATTGCAGCGATTGATTACGATCCAGGTGTTTCGATCGTCAATCAATTGAATCGCATTCGCTTGCTCATGGCAACTGCCAATAAAGCGTTGGCTGAATAAATTCTCAAGCCAGCGACCGAACCAATTTAAAAGCAAAGAGACTGCTCTTGTTTGGACAATTTGTGATAACTTCTTTTTCTGCCTATAAAATGGGGAAAGAGTTCGCACAAATTGAGAAAAACTGAGCAGTTTTTGCTTTTTTTATTAGCTATTTAGGTATATACCAGTTATAATAGGAGGGGAACGGAGGAATGTGTAGTGGTGGAAAAATTACCTGTTTATATCCAGATTCATGATCAAATCAAAGCCAATATCGAAAACAATACATACAAAATCGGGGATCGTCTGCCTTCAGAACGGGAGTTGTCAAAACAATTCGGCGTGAGTCGCATGACGTTGCGGCAAGCGATCCAAACCTTAGCGGATGAGGGGATTCTTGAGCGCAAAATCGGTTCTGGCACTTATGTGGCTCGCCAAAAAGTACAAGAGAAAATGACGGGCACGACGAGTTTTACCGAAATTATGAATTCTCTTGGTCGTAAGCCTTCCAGCAAAGCGGTCGCTTATTTCTTGACGGCACCTAGCTCCAGTGAGATGGAAAAGCTGCAATTAGAAGGACACGAAACGATTTTACGGATGGAGCGGATTCGGTATGCGGATGATGTGCCGATCTGTTTTGAAGTAGCGAGTATCCCTGAAAAGTTTATTCATGACTTTAGCAAGGAGGAGATCATCTCTTCCCTCTATAAAGTGTTGGAAGAAAAAGGACAGCGGAAAATTGGCGGCGCTTCGCAAACGATCTCAGCTATGGTCGCTTCCGAGCAAATTGCTGATTACTTACAAATCAAACGCGGCGATGCGATTTTACGTATGCGGCAAATCACTTCATTTGAAGATGGACAACCATTTGAATATGTGCGCACCCAATATGTCGGCAATCGTTTCGAATTTTATATGGAAAAATAAGCTGCCTGAGACGGCTGGAAACAAAAAAGACGCGAAAAAGCCGAAAGGACATTGCGAGCATACGTGCTGTTGCTCCGCATCGGTCAATTCGGTTTTTCAACGATTGGGCGTTCCTGCATTCGCTGCAGCAAGCGGCATAAGGGTCCGCGCTTTGAGGAAAAAAGCAAACCTGACCGGTGCTTGCCCTGCACAGTTACTCGGTTGGCTCCTCGATGAGGCGCTCTACATATTCGGTCTTGCCTTTGTTTAGCTGCACTTGCCCTTGCAGCAAATCAATCAAAGTGGCTTCTTGGTCGGCAAGCGTTGCTTCGGGAATCATTAAGGTAACAACGATTTTCTCGGTATAAGCAATGTCTTTTACGTAGATGTTCTGCAGTTCTAAATAGTTTTGCAGCTTACCTAAAAGGGGATAATCAATGGTCAATGCAAGCTCTTGATGCAAAACGCCTTCGACGATTCCCACCGCCTTGATGCCAGCGGAAGCTGAACTGGAATAAGCGCGGATCAATCCGCCAGCGCCAAGTTTCGTTCCACCGAAGTAGCGGGTAACGACAGCGACCATATTGATCAAGTCATTTTTCTTCAATACTTCTAAAATCGGTACTCCAGCGGTGCCGCTAGGTTCACCATCATCACTGCTGCGTTGGATCTCATGGTTTTCACCCAATACATAGGCGCTGCAATGATGATTCGCCTTCCAATGTTCTTTTTTGAGGGCTTGTATAAACGCTTTGGCTTCATCTTCTGATTGGATTCGTTTTAACGAACAGATGAAACGCGATTTTTTGATTTCTATTTCCGTTTCTCCATCTTGTCGGATCGTTCGATAAGTCACGCGTACGATCGCCTCCTTTATGTTTCTAGTATAGGCAATCGGAAGGAAAGTTACAAATAGAAGAAAGAAAAAGGCACCAACACAGACCTGAAAAAGAGGAGGCAGTTGCTTTGGGTAGACGCAAAAAGTACGATACGATCACGCACTATTTAAAAAACAACGGCGGTTCACAAATTACGTTAACCTTTACCCAGTTTGATGAATTTCTTTTCCCAGCATCCGGTTTGCCCAAAAGTGCCCGCACGAGTACGGATTGGTGGGCAAATGATTACCGACATCCTGAAAACGGGGCCTATGCGTGGCTGAATGCCGGCTATGAGGTAGTCCTCGTCAATTTAAAAAAAGAGTATGTCGTTTTTAACCGTTTAGTAAAATCAAACTGGCTGCTGGATAGAAAGCGTTGACAAATTTCAAACTTGTTCTATACTAGAGATAGGAAATGTTATCTTATTCTTAAAATTCAAGGAGTGTTCGATATGGCGAAAAAAACAATTATGTTAGTTTGTTCTGCAGGAATGAGTACAAGCTTATTAGTAACAAAAATGCAAAAAGCAGCTGAAGCAAAAGGATTAGAAGCAGATATTTTTGCAGTTTCCGCTTCAGAAGCAGATCAACATTTAGAAAGCAAAGACGTAAATGTTTTATTATTAGGACCACAAGTTCGTTTCATGAAAGGCGATTTTGAGAAACGTCTAGCGCCAAAAGGAATTCCTTTAGAAGTAATCAACATGGCAGATTACGGCATGATGAACGGCGAAAAAGTCTTAGATCAAGCTTTGACATTGATCGGCGAATAAGCAAGACCTGCTGTTGAAGCAAACAAGAAACCTGTAATCGGTTCAAGTACTTTTCAAAAAGTAGTTGAACCGATTTTTTTGCGTACTTAAAACTGAGGTTTATGTTATGACCAATCAAAAAGGAAGACAATTTTTTGTTTTAGATGAAACAATGAATGTAGGAAAACCCTTTGATTCTCGACCGGCAATGCTCGAGCAGGGGCAGAGAATCGTTTGTCAGCGATGCGGTTCTTCCCACCGCAAGCCGTCGGTGCAATTACCGATAGGCAGCTATTACTGTCCAACCTGTATTCGCTATGGTCGGATCACATCAAATGGGCGACTGGTGATTCAACCTACGGAAAGTCCAGCCGTTGATCACCACATCGTCTGGCCAGGAGCATTGACGCCGTTTCAGCAAAAAATTTCCCAGCAATTGGTGTCTAATTGTCGACAAAAGCGATCCTCGCTTGTTTGGTCGGTCACGGGTTCAGGGAAGACCGAAATGATCTTTGAAACGATCCGCTACGTTCGGCAAGAAGGTGGTCGAGTGGCGATCGTCTCACCTCGGATCGATGTTTGTCGTGAATTGTTTCCGCGGATTCAGCAAGCATTTCCACAAGAGGAAAGTTTGCTCCTTTATGGAAAATCAGAAGAGCCTTATCGCTACACAAACATCCTTATTGCCACCACCCATCAGCTACTGCATTTTTATCGGAGCTTTCAACTGATCGTGGTGGATGAGGTAGATGCATTTCCCTACGAGGGCGATGCGCAGCTGCGTTACGGATTATACAATGCCTTAGCCAAAAACGGGTGTCTGATCTATTTAAGTGCGACGCCTTCAGAACGACTGCTGCAAGAAATTCGTGGAAAATTCGCTGTCTTGAGAATGCCGCTGCGGTTTCATCAGCGTCCATTGATCGTTCCAAAACCTGTTCATTATAGTCACTGGGCGCAGGCTTATCGCAGAAAACGTTGGCTGCGACCATTGCTGCAGCAGTTGCAGCGGCTGCTTCAAAAAAACTTTGTCTTGGTGTTTTGTCCAAGCATTGCGCTGATGAAGGAAGTAGAAGCGGCTGTCCGCCGACAAGGCACGTCATGGTCTTTGACAAGCGTTTCGTCGCAAGATCAAAAACGGAGCGAAAAAGTAGCGTCTGCTCGTCGACAGATTTACAAGGTGTTGTTTACAACGATGATTTTAGAGCGTGGGGTGACGTTTGAAAACGTCTCAGTCATCGTATTGGGTGCTAATCATCCAGTCTTTACAAAATCGGCGCTCGTGCAAATTGCTGGTCGTGTCGATCGTAAAGGGGCCTATACGGAAGGGGAGGTCATTTTTTTCTACGACCAAATGACGGAAGCGATCCGAAAAGCACTCAACGAAATCAAGGAAATGAACCAATTGGCAAAAAGCTGGCTGAACGATGGTGTGTAGTTGGTGTAAAAGGACTTTTCCTAGAGAACGAACGATCATTGAGGTGTTGGCTCCTTGGCGTATCCCAGAAAATGAATTGTGCCCGCAATGTGCCCAACAGTTTTCAGTGATCGATTGGCGAACCTGCTGCCCTTCGTGTGGAAAAAAAGAAACTGAGTTTTGCAGCGATTGTCTCTATTGGGAAGAAACGTGTCCCATGATACAATTGCAGCACCGAGCGCTATTTGCTTACGATCAAGGAATGAAGGATTGGCTTCACGAATACAAACTGATGGGAAACTATCAGTTGCGGGGGACGTTTGCGCCTGTGATCAAACAGAAACTCAACAGGTTTGACTATGAGTGTTTGATTCCCATCCCACTATCGGCAGAGCGTTACCAACAGCGAGGGTTTAATCAAGTCACCGCTGTGCTGGAAGCCGCCGGAGTCAGATTTCAAGAGTTACTGGAGAAAGTTGTTGACACCGCACCACAGGCACAACGTTCTCGCAGGCAACGATTAGTAGAGGCGCAACCCTTTGCAGTGAAGCCAGATGTAGCGTGTGAAATCAAAGGGAAAAAATTATTGTTGATCGATGATGTGTATACTACCGGTAGAACGTTATATCATGCAGCTGAAGCACTGCAGTCCTTTGGCCCCCAGTCGATTCGTTCTTTTTCTATTGCTCGTTGAAACGTTATTTTGAAAACGCTTAAAGAAAATTGTTCGATTTACTAGGCAAATGACCAAGAGTTCGATATAATAGAGTTAAGAAGAAGAAAAGAGTGGTCCTTTTCCTTCTTTACTGGTAGACGAAAGGGGTAATTTTTATGTTTAGATATAATGTGCGTGGCGAAAATATCGAGGTAACAGAAGCGATCCGTGATTACGTCGAGAAAAAAGTAGGTAAATTAGAACGTTATTTTAATGATGTGCCAGAAGCAACAGCACACGTTAATTTGAAAGTTTATACAGAAAAAACTGCAAAAGTAGAAGTAACGATTCCTTTACCATTCCTAGTTCTACGTGCGGAAGAAACTTCACCTGATCTATATGCTAGTATCGATTTGGTTGTTGACAAATTGGAACGCCAAATCCGCAAATTCAAAACAAAAATCAATCGCAAATCTCGTGAGACAGCGTTGGTTCCGCCAACAGATGGTGATTTGTTCACAACTGAAGCAAACGATGAAGAAACCAATGGTTCTGATTTAGACATCGTACGTACAAAACGTTTGTCTTTAAAACCAATGGATAGTGAAGAAGCTGTTTTACAAATGAACATGCTTGGACACAACTTCTTTATCTTTGAAGATGCGGAAACGAATGGAACGAGCATTGTGTATCGTCGGAAAGATGGTAAATACGGGTTGATCGAAACGGATTAACACGTGTGGGATCCTTTTGGCGACACCCCAAAAAAAGTCTTTTTTGACAGAGTAGCTGAGAAGCTGCTCTGTTTTTTTATCTTTTGGAATGAAGCAAGAAATCTTTCTATATAAAAGTTGGCTTTGTTTCTCTTTTGTTTTATTGTGTTATACTATAGATGAAATAATACAGGGAGAGTGAATCATGACTACGTTAGCAGATGTCGCCAAAAAAGCAAATGTTTCCGCAATGACCGTTTCTCGAGTGATCAACCATCCAGATAAAGTGACCGAAGAGCTAAAGCAGCTCGTTCATCAAGCAATGCTAGAACTGGATTATCAACCGAATATTGCTGCCAAATCATTAGTTTCCAAGCGTTCCCATATCATCAAAGTGTATATCTTAGAGGAGATGGACACGACGGAGCCATACTATATGAATTTATTAGTGGGGATCGCTCGTTCCATCGGCAAAGCGCATTATTCGTTGCAGCTGGTTACGACGGATGGGGTGGATCGTGGCCCAGCAGATGGTTGTATCATTACGGGATTTCGCCAAAAGGATATGGACTGGATAAAAAATTTAAAGAAACCCGTCGTTCTATTTGGTGAAAATGAAGCTGGATTCAGCTTTGTTGATAGTGACAACTACCAAGGGATCGTTTCTGCTTGTAAACACGCCCTCGATACTGGCTATCAACACTTGGTCTATATTGGTTTAGAGTTGGAAGAAGCATTTACGAAAAGCCGAGAAAAAGGGTACATAGATACAGTCACAAAAACAGGACAAGCACCAAAAATCCATCGTTTTGAGAACCGTTCTTCCGCAGCCCGCACCTTTATCACAGCACAGAAGGAGCAATTTGCGGAAAATACTTGTTTTATTTGTGCGACGGATCGTTTGGCACTAGGCATCAATCAAGGCTTGCAGTCGATTGGCGCGCAGATACCAAAGGATTTTGGGATTGTCGGCTACGATGGGGTATTCTTGGATCAGGTCAGCTCACCCAAGTTGACGACTATGAAGCAAGCCATCGTTGAGATGGGCGAAGCTTGTGGTGAATTACTGATTCAAAAAATTGAACAGAACGATACGAGCCTGCGACAACAGCGCTTTTTACCGCAACTCGTGGTTCGTGAATCCACAAGGTGAAAAATTAAGCAAATGGTTGCGCAATTTCTTTTCAATTCCTTAATATCTTAATTTAAAGGCTTTTTCAATTTTTGTTATCGCTAACATTTAGAAAATGTTTGCCATTTTAAGAAACCGGTTGCATAATAGAGTTACAAATTGCAGGAGGTAAACAGGATGAAAGTGAATTGGAAAAAGGCAGCTCTAGGATTAGTTTCAGGAAGTGCGTTGTTAGCGCTTGCAGCATGTGGCGGCAACGGCGGTAGTACCGATGGTAGTAATGCAGATGCAGGTTCAGGTAGCGATGAAAAAACGATCACGGTCTCTGTAGGCGCAGACTATATTGATTATATCAATGAAGTGAAATCTGACTTTGAATCTGAAAATGATGTCACCATCAACGTCGTGGAAATGGACATGTTTGATCAAATGGATGCGCTTCAACTAGACGGTCCTGCTGGGAAAGGCCCAGATGTTACGATGTCTCCTTATGACCGTGTGGGTCAAGTAGGCTCCCAAGGGCATTTGGCAGAAATGACTTTGCCAGATGATGGACGGTACAGCGATACAGACAAGCAACAAGTGACCATCGATGATAAGATCTATGGCGCACCAGCAATGATCGAAGCGGTTGTCATGTTCTACAACAAAGATTTGATCGATGAAGCACCAGCAACTTTTTCTGATTTAGAAGAACTAGCAAAAGATGATCGTTTTGCAGAAGGCGATGACAATGTTGGTTTCTTAGCTCGTTGGACGGACTTTTATTATACGTATGGTCTATTAGCGGGGCATGGCGGGTATGTCTTTGGTGATGAAGGAACAGATCCATCTGATCTAGGGCTGAACAATGAAGGTTCTGTTGAAGCAATCACGTATGCAACTGATTGGTTCCAAAATGTCTGGCCGCAAGGAATGCTTGATGTATCAGCCAACGAAAACTTGATGTTGGATTACTTCAATCAAGGCAAAACAGCAGCTATCATTTATGGACCATGGGGCGTGAACGGCTTTGAAGAAGCAGGCATCAACTATGGAGTAGCGAAAATCCCAACGCTAAACAACGGCAACGACTATGAAACATTTGGCGGCGGAAAAGCGTGGGTGGTATCTAACTACTCACAAAACAAAGACGTTTCGCAACAATTTGTCGAGTATTTGACCAACGAAGCCAATCAAGAGAAATTGTATGAAATGCGTCATGATATTCCAGCGAACATTATGGCTCAAGAAACAGTCGCTGCTTCTGATGATCCAGTAGCAAAAGCAGTGATTGAGCAATACAGTGTTTCACAACCAATGCCAAATATCCCTGAAATGTCTGAGGTTTGGGTAGGGGCTGAAAACATGCTGTTTGATGCAGGTTCAGGCAATATGACTCCTCAAGAAGCAGCGGATAATGCTGCCAAAACAATCGAAGAAGCGATTGAGCAGAAATACTAATAATTAGCCGATTACGGTCTGTCATTCATGTCGACGATTCTATAGAGGATGTTTGTCAAAAGGATTCCTTGCAATGTAGCACGCAAGAAATTGCTTGACGAGATTGTTTTCTATCGATCGTCGGCCGCTTGGCAGACTTTCGATTTTAAGGAGGATACATATGAGGACGAATTCACAAGCCATGCAGACAGCGCTTCTTTCAATCATCCCTGGTGGGGGACAATTCAAAAATGGTCAGAAATTCAAAGCGGGTCTCTTTTTTGCAGCCTTTCTGATTTTTCTGGTCGAAATGCTTTTGTTTGGTGGACAAGCACTTTATAACTTTGTCACACTCGGATCAGTACCGATGGAAGACAACTCTTTGTTCTTGTTGATTGAAGGAACACTGCAGGTCATCGTTACCGTTATTTTCATTATCTTTTGGGTTTTAAATATCAAAGATGCTTATCAGGTTCGGCAAAGCATTGAAAAAGGCTTCCCGGTAGCTGTTACGAGAAAAGAATTTTTCAAAAAATTATACGAAGATGGGTTCGCGTACTTACTGACGATCCCTGCCTACTTGGTAATGATCGTAGCAATTATTTTTCCAGTAATGGTGACGCTCTTTATGGCATTTACCAACTATGATTTTCGACACATTCCGCCAGCAAACTTAATCGACTGGATCGGTTTTTCCAATTTTACGAATATCTTCACCTTAAGTTCTTACCGCGACACCTTTGTAAAAGTATTCAGTTGGACGGTGATTTGGACCGTTTTAGCAACCACCTTGCAAATTACACTCGGCATACTGACAGCAGTTGTTGCCAACCAAAAATTTGTGAAGTTTCGTCGCGTCTTTGGGGTGATTTTCTTGCTTCCTTGGGCGGTGCCAGCGTTTATCACAATCATGAGTTTTTCAAATATGTTTAATGATACCGCAGGAGCGATCAATACGCAGGTGATCCCGCTATTGAACAATCTGCCTTTTGTGGATATTGGGAACATTGCTTGGAAGACCGATCCGTTTTGGACGAAAACGGCGATTATTTTGATTCAGGGTTGGTTAGGGTTTCCTTACATCTATGTAATGGTTTCGGGGATTTTACAATCCATTTCCGAAGATTTGTATGAAGCAGCAAAAATGGATGGAGCCAATGCGTTGCAGCGTTTTCGGAACATTACGCTGCCGGCAATCTTTTTGGTAGCAGCCCCAACCTTCGTTACGCAATATACAGGGAACTTTAATAACTTCTCGATGATCTATCTATTTAACGAAGGTGGACCAGGAAGTTTAGGCGGAAATGCTGGATCGACAGATATTTTGATTTCATGGATCTACAAACTGACGACCGGCGGCTCACCACAATATTCGATTGCTTCTGCATTGACCTTGATCATTTCCTTTGTGGTGATCTCCATTTCATTACTGGTGTTTAAAAAGACGAATGCATTTAATATGGAGGATTGAGGATGAAAAAGAAGAAGATTTCTTTCAGCAAATTATTTACCTACTTGTTTATGATCGCGTTATCGATCATTATCATCTATCCCTTGTTGATTACCGCAACCTCAGCCTTCAAGGCAGGGAACATGATCGCTTTTCGCTTAGATTTTGATGCGGATTGGACATTGAACAACTTTCGACGTTTATTCAATGAAACCCCGTATTTGACATGGTATAAAAACACCTTGATCGTGGCCGTTTCGACGATGATCATTCAAGTAATGATCGTAACGTTAGCAGGGTATACTTACAGTCGTTACCGTTTTGCTGGTCGTAAAAGTAGTCTGATGGTGTTCTTGATCGTTCAAATGGTACCGACAATGTCGGCGTTGACCGCTTTTTATGTTATGGGCTTATTAGCAAACGGTCTAGATAGCTTCTGGTTCTTGACGCTGATTTATATCGGTGGTGGGATTCCGATGAATACTTGGCTGATGAAGGGGTACTTTGATACGGTACCCATCGACTTGGATGAATCAGCAAAACTTGATGGTGCAGGGCATTTCCGTATCTTTTGGCAAATCGTTTTGCCCCTCGTAAAACCAATGGTTGCCGTCCAAGCATTGTGGGCCTTTATGGGACCATTCGGCGAATTCTTGCTGGCGCGATTCTTGCTTCGCTCACAAGAGCGTTTGACCGTCGCAGTCGGGCTGCAAACCTTTATCAATGATGCCCGTAACCAACGGGTCGCACTCTTTGCGGCAGGGGCGATTTTGATCGCCGTACCGATCGCTGCTCTGTTTTTCTTCTTACAAAAATACTTTGTTTCAGGTTTGACCTCTGGCGGAACAAAAGGATAGGAATGATAGGATGTCTGAACAACGATTTCCCTTAACGTACTTTGGGGCCATTTTTTCTCCAACAAAAGTCTATGCATGGCGTAAAAAATTAAATCGCTGGCAGCAAGTGTTCGTCTATGTTTTCTTGATGTCCTTGCTGATGATCCCGTTGACCTTAATGATCAGCAAGCAAACGGATCAAGCCTTTGCGGCATTTTTTCCCCATGCAAAAACACTCGTGACGGCAGAAACGGCAGCAAAATACAATGAGTTGCAGCTGGAAGATGGCAAACTTTTAGCGGATGAGTCACAAGTCTTTTCCCAAACAGAAGCGGGGATCATAGGCGTTGCGCTTTCAGAAGCGGCTCTTGAAAAAGCAAAATACGCCATCAATTTTCGGGAAACAGACTGGACCATCAAAGAAGAAATCGATGGACAAACTTATCACTATGAAATGCGTTACACGGCGGAAATGGCACCTGATCAAGTAGATGATGCGGCTTCGTTTCAAAAAGCAATCGAAGACGGCTTCTATCGCAACAACGAGACCGCGATTTTCTTCAGTCAGACGATCACAGTGGCATTTTTATTGGTGGCAATGAATAGTATCCTAGTCATAGGCGCAGCGTTTTTCCTCTGGTTGACGAAAAAATCACGACTATCGACAATCGGCAGCTTCAAAGAAAGTACGAACGTGATTTTAAATGCACTGGGGGCAGGCTCTCTCGTTGCGATGTTGGCAGGATTTATTGGCGCTGATATCGTCTTGATGATCGGGATTCAGTCTTTAGGCATGCTACTGATGCTCTTCTTAGCTTTCTTAAAAACCCGTTTTAAAACGGCATAATTTACAAACCTTCGCAACAAGACGTTTGGGCGTGTGCTGGACTTTCAGCGCCGATCAATGGCTTGTTGCGTGTTTTTTTTCCCGCGTTTCTTTAAAATCTGTGAAAAAAGGTTAAGAATCCGTTTATCACGCAAGATTGATGCGATAGTTCTATCGAAAAATATTTCATTTATGGTGAACTAGTGCTAAAATAGTTAGGAGAGTTTCCAGCTAGGATAATGCAGAAGTAAAAGGAGAATTATTAAGGTATGGCCAATTTTTTTAGAAAATTAATCGAAAACGACAAAAAAGAATTAAAACGTCTTGACCATATTGCGAATCAAGTTGAATCACATGCGGATGAAATGGCCGCTTTATCTGATGAACAATTACGCGGGAAAACCGATGAATTTCGTCGTCGTTTCCAAGAGGGAGAGACTTTGGATAAATTATTACCTGAAGCCTTTGCAGTAGTACGTGAAGCTGCAAAACGCGTTTTGGGCCTTTATCCTTACCACGTCCAATTAATGGGTGGGATCGTCTTGCATGATGGGAATATCCCAGAGATGCGTACCGGTGAAGGGAAAACCTTGACGGCGACATTACCTGTTTATTTGAATGCCTTGAGTGGTCAAGGCGTCCACGTCGTAACCGTCAATGAATACTTGGCAACTCGTGACTCGACTGAGATGGGGGAGTTGTACAACTTTTTAGGCTTGACGGTCGGCTTGAACATCAACTCAAAATCAGCAGAAGAAAAACGTGCGGCGTATGCTTGTGACATCACTTACAGTACAAACAATGAATTAGGGTTTGACTATTTGCGGGACAACATGGTGGTTTACCGTCATCAAATGGTACAACGTCCATTAAACTATGCCATCGTCGATGAGGTCGATTCGATCTTGATCGATGAAGCGAGAACACCGTTGATCATTTCAGGACAAGCAGAAAAATCAACTGCGCTATACACCCGGGTCGACAATTTTGTCAAACGCTTGACGGAAGAAGAAGACTACAAAATCGATATCCAATCAAAAACGATCGGTTTGACAGAGCGTGGGATCGAAAAAGCGGAAGAGACTTTCGGCTTAGAAAACTTGTATGATATTGAAAACACGGCATTGACCCATCACTTGGACCAAGCGCTACGAGCGAATTACATTATGATTCGCGACATTGATTACGTGGTGCAAGATGGGAAAGTAATGATCGTTGACCAATTTACAGGTCGGATCATGGATGGCCGCCGCTATTCTGACGGGCTCCATCAAGCGATCGAAGCAAAAGAAAGTGTCGAGATCGAAGATGAAACCAAAACGATGGCGACGATCACATTCCAGAACTACTTCCGGATGTACAAAAAACTGTCTGGGATGACCGGTACAGCGAAAACAGAAGAAGAAGAGTTTCGAGAAATCTATAACATGCAAGTCATTCAGATTCCTACGAACAAACCGATCTTACGGGATGATCGTGCGGACTTGCTTTATCCAACGCTTACGAGCAAATTCCAAGCAGTCGTTCAAGACATCAAAGAGCGTCACCGCAAAGGACAACCCGTGCTTGTAGGGACGGTCGCTGTTGAGACGTCTGAATTATTGTCATCAATGCTTGATCGTGAGAAAGTTCCTCATGAAGTATTGAATGCCAAGAATCACTTTAAAGAAGCAGAAATCATTTTGAATGCGGGACAAAAAGGCGCTGTAACGATCGCGACCAATATGGCTGGTCGGGGAACGGACATCAAGTTAGGTCTTGGTGTTGCAGAACTAGGCGGCTTGGCAGTTATCGGTACTGAGCGTCATGAATCACGACGGATCGATAATCAGTTGCGGGGACGTGCGGGACGTCAAGGAGATCCAGGGATGTCGCAATTTTACTTATCGCTAGAAGATGATTTAATGAAGCGTTTTGGTTCTGAACGAATCAAAGTGTTCTTGGATCGGATGAAAATCGATGAAGGCGATGCCGTGATCCAAAGTAAGATGCTTTCAAAACAAGTAGAATCTGCCCAACGACGAGTGGAAGGGAATAACTACGATACCCGGAAAAACGTCTTGCAATACGATGACGTAATGCGAGAACAGCGGGAAGTTATTTACGGACAACGTCAAGAAGTGATCATGGAAGAAACGGATCTTTCACCACAATTAATGAATATGGTGAAACGCTCCATCAGCCGGGTCGTTGACAGTCATACGCAATTAGAAGAAAGCAATTGGAATTATGAAGGAATCGTTGATTTTGCGGCCAATGCGCTTGTTCATGAAGATACCATCAGCATCGAAGACATCAAGGGCAAATCAGCTCAAGAGATCAAAGATTATCTAAACCAACGGGCAGAAGAAGTCTTTGAACAAAAGAAAACACAACTTAATAGTCCAGAACAATTACTGGAATTTGAAAAAGTAGTGATTTTACGAGTCGTTGATACGAAGTGGACCGATCACATCGATGCTATGGATCAGTTGCGTCAATCGGTTGGGTTACGGGCTTATGGACAAAACAATCCGTTAGTTGAGTACCAAACAGAAGGATTCAATATGTTTGAAAACATGGTTGGAGCCATCGAGTATGAAGTAACGCGTCTGTTTATGAAGGCAGAGATTCGTCAAAACGTTCAACGGGAACAAGTAGCCCAAGGAGAAGCGCAAGGGGTAGAAGAAGCACCGGCTGCCCAAGCGCCAAGTTTCAAAAACGTGGGCCGCAATGATCCTTGTCCATGCGGAAGCGGGAAAAAATTCAAGAATTGCCACGGGAAAAATATGTAACAAGTTTTGAAAAAGGTGAGAGTAGGCTGGCAGACGTTTTTGTCCAGTCTACTTTCGTTTGTAAGAAAAAAAGAAAGAAGGAATTTTAATGGAAATCGCAGATATTCGGAATCAATTGACCCAGATGAATGAAAAAATAATCAGTTTTAGGGGGTCTCTTTGACTTAGATCAGTTAGAAGAGGACATTGCAGAAGCGGAGCACCAAATGGCAGATCCCACCTTTTGGGATGACTCGGAAAAAGCCCAACAAGTCATTAACGCCAACAATGCCAACAAAGAGACCTACGATCAATTCAATCAGCTAGCAGAAGAATTGGAAGAGCTCGAAGTGATGCTAGAAATGATTCAAGAAGAAGCTGATCCGGAAATGGAAGCAGAACTTGAAGCACGAATCGGTAAGTTAAATGAGAAAATGGCTTCTTATGAATTGTCGATGTTGTTAGATGAACCCTATGATCGGAACAATGCGATCATCGAGCTCCATCCGGGCGCAGGCGGTACCGAGTCGCAAGACTGGGGCAGCATGCTGTTACGGATGTATACTCGTTTTTGCGAACAACATGGATATCAGGTGGAAACCTTGGACTATCAAGCCGGTGATGAAGCGGGGATCAAAAGTGTCACATTACTTGTGAAAGGGCACAACGCCTATGGCTATTTGAAGTCGGAAAAAGGCGTGCATCGCTTGGTCCGTATTTCACCTTTTGATTCTGCTAAGAGACGGCATACGTCATTTTGTTCGGTGGATGTGATGCCGGAATTAGATGGGGCGATCGATGTGGAGATCAACTCAGATGATTTGAAGATCGATACGTACCGCGCAAGCGGCGCTGGTGGACAGCACATCAACAAAACCGAATCTGCTGTGCGGATCACCCATATCCCGACAGGTACGGTAGTTGCTAGCCAAGCCCAGCGCTCACAATTGAAAAACCGCGAGCAAGCGATGGGGATGTTGAAAGCTAAGCTGTATCAATTAGAAGTGGAAAAGAAAGAACAAGAAGCAGCAGCTTTGCGAGGCGAACAGTTAGAAATTGGATGGGGCTCGCAAATCCGTTCCTATGTCTTCCATCCCTATTCGATGGTCAAAGATCACCGGACAAATTTCGAAACTGGGAATGTACAGGCAGTCATGGATGGCGATTTGGATGGCTTTATCGATGCGTATTTGAAGCTAAAACTGAATCAAAAATAACCTGGTGTGACTTAAACAGATTGAAACATAATTGTAATCTGTTGCAAGCAAGGTGAAATATATTCATGCTATAATAAGCCAGAATGAAAATTTGAGATGGAGAGATAGCTGTATGATAGAAATGAAAGATATAATGAAAAAGTACTCTAATGGTACGACTGCTATCCGCAACCTTTCGATTTCAATTGATCAAGGGGAGTTTGTCTATGTCGTTGGACCATCCGGTGCCGGAAAATCAACCTTTATCAAATTGATGTATCGAGAAGAAAGAGCAACAAAAGGCGTTTTGAATGTCGCAGGATATGATTTGGTCGGCATGAAAAACCGTGAGATCCCTTTGATGCGCCGAGAAATCGGCGTGGTCTTCCAAGACTACAAACTTTTACCGCGGAAAACGGTCTTTGAAAATGTTGCTTATGCAATGCAAGTTATCGGACGCAAACCCCGTGATATCAAAAAACGGGTGATGGAAGTTCTGGATTTAGTCGGACTAAAACATAAAGTACGGGTATTTCCGAGTGAGCTTTCCGGTGGGGAACAACAACGTGTGTCAATCGCTCGTGCCATCGTAAATACGCCGAAAGTATTGATTGCGGATGAACCAACGGGGAATCTAGATCCTGAAAACTCGTGGGAAATCATGAAATTGCTTGATCGGATCAATGCCCAAGGAACAACGGTCGTTATGGCGACCCATAATAGTACGATCGTAAATACGATTCGTCATCGCGTGATCGCGATTGAGAATGGCCGCATTATTCGCGACCAAGCGGAAGGAGAATATGGTTACGATGATTAGAACATTTTTCCGTCATCTCCTGGAGAGTATCAAAAGTTTAAAGCGTAACGGCTGGATGACCATCGCGTCGTTGAGTGCGGTAACGATCACACTGACATTAGTCGGTATTTTTCTAGGTGTAATCTTAAATGCAACAAAATTAGCCGAAGACATTCGTGAGAATGTGGATGTTTCGGTTTTCGTTGATATTGGTACGGAACAAGAAGATATGGATGCTTTAGAACAATCCTTAAACGATCTACCTAACGTTTCGGAAGTGAAATTTTCTAGTCGAGACGAAGAATTGCAGAAGATCCAAGATGCCATGGGAGATTCATGGAACTTGTTCGAAGGCGACAGCAATCCGCTCTATAACGTGTTTGTCGTCAGTGCAACAGATCCAGAGTATACGACAGAGATCGCTGAACAAGCGGGCGAATTGCCAAATGTTTTCAAAGCCGATTACGGCGGAGATTCTTCTGACCGAATCTTTGAATTGTCTGCGGCTGTGCGGACTTGGGGCTTAGCGGCGGCAGTCTTACTGATTTTTGTAGCAATGTTCCTGATCTCCAATACGATTCGGATCACGATTTTATCTCGTCAAAGAGAAATTCAAATCATGCGTCTGGTAGGGGCGAAAAACGGCTACATTCGTTGGCCATTCTTTCTTGAAGGCGGCTGGATCGGACTCTTAGGATCAATCGTCCCAATTGCGTTGATGTACTTCGGGTATCATCAAGTTTATGCAATGGTCAATCCATCCTTGCTACGTTCAAATTACAGTCTAATTGCACCAAATCTGTTCTTGATTCAAGTATGTGGTGTGATGGCGTTGATTGGGATCGTGATCGGTTCACTTGGTTCCGTCTTATCGATGCGCCGATTCTTAAAATTCTAAACCGATGTTTTCTTAAGTCGATCGTCAGATCGGCTTTTTTTGTTTCCTCACAGTGTTTCTTTACTTTAGGTACTATTTTTTGATATGCTTTAGTAGCGGGAAATCGGGGAAGAGGTGAAAAAATGGTTGTAATGGACAATCTAGTAACCATTTTATTTATAGTCAATATTTTGTTATCAATTATTATCATTTTCAGAGAAAGGCGGCAGACTGCTCAAACATGGGCCTGGCTTTTGGTCTTGATGTTTATTCCTATTGTTGGTTTTGTTCTTTACTTTTTCTTCGGAAGAGGGATCTCCAAGGAAAAGATCTTTGATATGCGCTCGCAAGCAAAGATTGGTCTAAATGCTGAACTAGAAGAG
>OKVQ01000171.1_pt1 | contig 35280 bp, 35 predicted proteins | sample 1606821 | NCBI WGS metagenome assembly OKVQ01 (sample SAMN03281009, study PRJEB24777) | human gut metagenome | isolation source: fecal sample PR192 from 1 month old female Indian infant, vaginally... | reverse complement strand
AGTCACGTACTGGAGTACGCTCCCGGGGATTCACTGCGTCGCCGCCTTCCTGCAACTCGAATAATTTAGGGTATATAAAATATCTATAGCCTGAATAATTAGAATTGCAGAACAAAACGACTATCCGTTTTGAACAACGCTTGCACGGCTCCCGAAAGGCCGTGCCTCATAGATGAAACGCATCACACCGCAGCCAACACATCTGCAGCCTGAAGTCTGACGGCTAAAAAGCCCCCCATTTATTAGACTGCCGCGGGCAACATCACCTGATTTAATAAATAAAGTATACCTCCGGCACGCCTGAATTGATGAAATACACAACCAGATTGCTCATAACCTGCGGCAGAATAAGCAACATTTGATAGCCGCAATCAGTACAAACATGGGCCCTCAGAGTGCGTTCGCCAGAACATTACCCCGGGAACGCAACCGGAGGAAAATGTTACTGCATCAGGAATTTTTCAAGGAACTGGCGAGTACGCGACTGCCGGGGATTAGCAAACAGTGATTTCGCTTCGCCCTGTTCAACAATACGCCCCTGATCCATAAAAATCGCACGATCCGCCACGTCACGGGCGAAACTCATCTCGTGGGTCACTATCACCATAGTACGCTTCTCCTGCGCCAGCTGACGAATGGTGTTAAGCACCTCACCCACCAGTTCAGGATCTAACGCCGATGTGGGTTCGTCAAACAGGATCACATCGGGGCGCATCGCCAGCGCACGCGCTATCGCCACGCGCTGCTGCTGCCCGCCGGACAAGCGCCGCGGATAGCTGTTTTCTTTACCGGCAAGGCCAACCTTCGCCAACAGTTCACGAGCCCGGATAATGGCGGCGTTTTTATCCTCGCCTTTAACGATTACCGGCCCCTCAATGATATTTTCTAACACCGTCCGATGTGGAAAAAGATTGAAGTTCTGAAACACAAAGCCCACATGCTGACGCAGGCGGCGAATGGCCGCTTTTTGCTGACTGATGCTGCGTGCTATATCTATCGTGACCTCACCAACCCGAATCGTCCCGCTTTCCGGCTGTTCCAGCAGATTAATACTGCGCAACAATGTGGTTTTGCCGGAGCCGCTGGGACCGATGATTGCAACAACCTCGCCTTCCTGTACTTCAAGGTCGATACCATGCAGAACCGTTTGCCCATGGAATTTTTTCACCAGGTTTTTGACTTCAATGGCACTCATTTCGGCTCACGCTCCTGGCGGTTAAGTTGATGTTCAAAATAGTTTTGCAGCGTCGACAGTACCGTCGCCATCACCCAATAGATCAGTGACGCAGCCAGATACATGGTGAACACCTCCAGAGTACGCGAGGTGATCAGTTGCGCCTGACGAAACAGTTCCGGTACCTGGATAGTCGCGGCCAGCGAGGTATCTTTCACCAGGCTGATAAAACTGTTAGAAAGCGGCGGCAGCGCTACCCGCGCGGCCTGCGGAAGAATAGCCCGACGCATCGCCTGCCAGCGCGTCATACCGATACTTGCCGCCGCTTCCCACTGCCCTTTGTCAATGGAGGCAATGGCTGCGCGCAGCGTCTCGGCTGCGTAAGCCGCAGTATTGAGCGACAAACCGATCATTGCCGCGGGAACAGGATCCAGTTCAATACCAAACTGCGGCAAACCGTAATAGATCATAAACAGTTGCGCGATCAGCGGTGTACCGCGAAAAATGGAAATATACATCCGTGCCAGCCATTTTACTGGCCAGACCGACGACATACGCATCAGGGCCAGAATGAACCCTAGCACCAGACCAAATAACATACCGCCGATGCTGAGCTGTAGCGTGAAAACCGCTCCTTTTAGCAGAAAAGGCGCCGAATCGATAACCAGTTGGATACTCTCTTGCATTCTATTCGCTCTGTATTAGATATGAGGATGATAGGCGAACAGCGCAGGTGCACCGCCAGTGTGGACAAACAATATCGGCCCTTCATCTTTAAAACGATTCTGGTTGATGCCATCAATCAATCCAGCCATCGCTTTTCCGGTATAAACCGGATCCAGCAGGATGCCCTCCAGCTGTGCCAGCAGCTTCACCGCCGCCATCCCCTCATCGTTCGGCGTACCATAACCCGGCGCAAAGTAGTCATCCCATAACTGAATATCGGCCTTCGCCTCCAGCGCCAGGCTGTTTGCCACCGCCTGTTGCAGCGCAACCACCTTTGGCAACTGGTCCGCAACTGTGCGCGACACGGTTACACCAATCAATTCAGTCTCTGGCATCAATTGTTCAAGACCCACGGCGAGACCTGCATGGGTGCCTGCGCTCCCGGATGCCACCACAATTGACGAAAGGCCAACCGCACCTTCACACTGCTGAGCAATTTCCAGCGCACTTTCTACATAACCCAGGGCGCCCAGGACATTAGAACCGCCAACCGGGATCACATACGGACGGTAGCCCTGAGCTTCAATACGTGTCGCCAGTTCCTCCAGTTGCGCATTGGGATCGGTCAGCGCATCACACATTTCAACCTGAGTATTAAACAAGTCGAGGAGCAGGCGGTTACCGTTAGTCAGGTAGTTCTCCGCCCGGGTACCTATCGGATTCTCCAGCAACGCCACGCAATGCAGACCCAGTTTCGCCGCAACTGCCGCCGTCTGACGGACATGGTTAGACTGGATAGCCCCTGCGGTGATGAGCGTATCCGCGCCCTCGCGCAGCGCATCGGCCGCCAGAAATTCCAGTTTGCGTAGCTTATTTCCCCCCATTGCCAGGGGAGTGACGTCATCACGTTTAATGAAAATTTCGCGACCAAGGTGATCGGATAAACGCGGCAGATATTCAAGCGGCGTCGGCGCGCCAATCAGTTCCAGACGCGGGAAAAGCGTTAAATTTTGCAGTGACATAAGACCTCCTGACTCAATTATCCTTAATTATGCACGCTGTTACAGGCGAAATAAAAAAGGCGCTATCGAAAGCGCCTTTTTTCACCACCTGTGGTTACTTCGTGACGTCAGCACCAAACCATTTTTCCGATAGTGCCTTCAGGCTGCCATCTTTTTGCATATCCGCAATGGCGCCATCGATCGCGTTCAGCAGGTCTTCATTGCCTTTACGCAGCGCCACGCCGGATTCCTGCCTGGAGAAGGGTTCTCCGGCGAGCGCAAGGGTGTCGCCCGTTTTCTTCACCAGATCGAGCGCCGCCAGGCGGTCAACCAGGATGGCGTCGATACGACCAACGCGCAGATCCTGATACTTGGTCGGATCATCGTCGTAAGTACGAATATCAACCCCTTGCACGTTCTGGCGCAGCCAGGCTTCATAATTCGTGCCCAGGCCGACACCAACTTTCTTACCTTTCAGGTCAGCGGCGGTTTTAATCGTTCCTGCATTACCTTTTTTCACCAGCGCCTGAATCCCGGAGATGGTGTATGGCGTCGAGAAGTCATACTTCTTCTTACGCTCAGGGGAGATGGTTACCTGGTTGATAACCACGTCGATACGTTTGGATTCCAGTGACGCAAGCATGCCGTCCCATTTCGTCGGTTTAAGGTCAGCTTTTACGCCTAAGTGCTTCGCCAGATCGTTGGCGAAATCCACCTCAAAACCGGTCAGCTTGCCGTCATCGCCCTGATAACTGAATGGCGGGTAGGTGCCTTCCAGGCCAACACGTAAGGTGCCGCGCTCTTTAATCTGATTAAGTAAATTTTCAGCGGCAAAGGTTTTTACGCTGACGCCCGCCAACAAAACAACAGCCATAACGCCCATCAGCGCCTGACGACCCCGAAATGCTAATTTCATAGAGACTCCTGGCAGAGAGATATTTTTTGTAGTGTAAAGGGTTTAGCCCCTGTCACCAACATCGATACGCTACATCTTATACCAAATAATTATATATGATGCCTTTTATCACATAGTGAAAATACAACAAAAATGCCACCGTTTTGGTGGATATCTCTCATACTGCAATGGTCAGCTTGATGACGTCTGGAGCACGGAAGATGAAAAACCCCACGTTATTGCAGTGCTTTCACTGGTACTACCCCACCGGCGGCGAATTATGGCGTGAAATCGAAGCCCTGGCACCAAACCTGAATGAAATCGGTATCAATATGATTTGGTTGCCTCCCGCCTACAAAGGCGCTTCTGGCGGATATTCCGTCGGTTATGACAGCTACGATCTTTTTGACCTCGGTGAGTTCGATCAAAAAGGCTCGGTCGCCACCAAATATGGCGATAAAGCCCAACTACTCGCCGCCATCTCCGCGCTCCGCCAGCATGATATCGCCGTGCTGCTTGATGTCGTGATCAATCACAAAATGGGTGCTGATGAAAAAGAGGCCGTACGTATACAGCGTGTTGATGAACAAGACCGGACGCAAATCGACGATGAGATTATTGAGTGTGAAGCCTGGACGCGCTACACCTTCCCCGCCAGGCGCGGACAATATTCAGCGTTTATATGGGATTACAAATGCTTTAGCGGCATCGATCATATTGAAAACCCTGATGAAGATGGCGTGTTTAAAATCGTCAACGACTATACCGGCGAGGGATGGAACGATCAGGTCGATGATGAAATGGGTAATTTCGACTACCTGATGGGCGAAAATATTGATTTTCGCAATCGGGCCGTTGCCGAGGAGATTAAATACTGGGCGCGCTGGATAATGGAGCAAACCGGCTGCGATGGCTTCCGTCTTGATGCAGTTAAACACATCCCCGCCTGGTTTTATAAAGAATGGATCAACCACGTCCAGGACGTCGCGACAAAACCACTGTTTATCGTCGCGGAATACTGGTCGCACGAAGTCGACAAACTTCAGCAATATATCGCCATGGTAGATGGAAAGACACTGCTATTTGATGCCCCTTTGCAAATGAAATTCCATGAAGCCTCCCGACAGGGACGCGAATACGATATGCGTCAGATTTTTAGCGGTACGCTGGTTGAAGCCGATCCATTCCACGCAGTGACGCTGGTCACCAACCATGATACGCAGCCGCTGCAGGCGCTGGAAGCACCGGTTGAGGCATGGTTTAAGCCGCTGGCCTATGCGCTGATTCTGCTACGTGAAAATGGCGTGCCGTCGGTCTTTTATGCCGATCTTTTCGGCGCCTGCTATGAAGACGCCGGCAGCGATGGACAACGCTATGCAATTGAGATGCCAGTTATCGAACAGTTACATGAGCTGATCGATGCCCGCCAGCGTTTTGCCCACGGTGTACAAACGCTATGGTTCGATCATCCTAACTGTATCGCCTTTAGCCGTAGCGGCACCGATGAAGATCCAGGTTGTGTGGTGGTGCTGTCAAACGGCGATGACGGAGAAAAATCGCTTCCTCTGGGGGAAAACTACGGCAACAAACGCTGGCGGGATTTTCTCGGCAACCGTGAAGAAGTGATTACCACCGATGCTAAAGGTAACGGTATTTTTACCTGTAACGGTGGTAGCGTCAGCGTTTGGGTGATTGAAGAGACGCTATAAAACATACCGGTCCCGCGCGGGCTGAAAATGACTCATTCCGCGTGGGCGTTCGTGCTCTCCGTTGAAGACGCTTCCCACGCCTGTTCACACTCCGGAGTAAGAGGCGCCACCCGTTTGAACGTCATGCGATCGTAGTGCAGCGTATCACCTTCACGCTCAACGGGATAAACATTCAGCGCAGCGGTAACGTTATAGATAACTGCGTCACGTTTCATTAATTTCCCCGGTACGACGATCACCCTTTGCCACTGTCGACAGTCAAACGTATCGCCATCTTTAGTCACAATCAGGCTGGCAATCGCCTGTGGGCTCATCATCTCTTTCTGCGGTCCCGCCGATTGCCAGTAGCCATCCAGACCGTCCGGGGCTGGCGCTTTAATTACATCGCTGTAGTTATCAACCTGAGCGCAGCCAGATAAAACCAACAGCAATCCCAAAAATACGATCTTGTTCTTCATCATCATCCATCCCGCAAACCGATAAAAAATTATTGTGGCATTAAAGCGTTACGCCCGCTACTCTTCTCGAATTGAGGGAAAACATCCGCATCGTGCCTGCCACCTCCGGCGCGGCAAAAAAATTGCCTGTACCGAATAAATTATTTTTCTCTATTGAATAATCCTATCTTTTTGTGAGGTGATATTTTAATCGCTCAATATAAGGATAATCCTATTTTAAAATACGATGAAAAATGACAACCTTATATCACACGGGAGTTTTTGGTTTTTATTTCCTCCACGTAGCAATTCGTCACCTTTACTTTAAGAATATTCCTGGCAAATTATGGGATTATTACAGAATGGTTCATGCTGCCTGATAGTTACTGAGCGGTAGCAGTTTTTATGACTAACAAAATGGACTTCATCGCACTTACCGGCGAGGAATAAATTATCGTTAGGTGTTGATTGAGGATGAGTCATGTCAACGATTATCATGGATTTATGCAGCTTCACCCGGCTGGGATTAACCGGGTACCTGACAAGCCGGGGGATAAAGAAGCGCGATATCACTGAAGTACACAGCCTCACCAGCCTGCAATCAGGCTGCGAGAGTAACCGCCCAACGGTGGTGTTTATCAATGAAGATTGCTTTATTCACCATAAAGAGAGCAACCAGCTTGTCCGGCAGATCATCAAAGCACACCCGGCGACGCTATTTGTTGTCTTTATGTCGCTAACCAATATTCATTTTGATCACTATCTGTTGGTGCGCAAAAACTTACTTATTTGCTCAAAGTCACTGACGGCAAAAGACCTTGATGATATTCTGGCCAATCGTCTGAAATATGAGAATCATCGCACTACGCGCATTACTATCCCGACGCTGGCGTTAAGCCAGACTGAATCAAATATGCTCCGGATGTGGATGGCCGGGCACGGCACCACGCATATATCCGCCCAGATGAACATTAAGGCCAAAACGGTCTCATCGCATAAAGGCAATATTAAAAAGAAAATCCAGACTCACAATAAACAAGTGATTTATCACATTGTACGATTGACGGAAAACATCACGTCCGGGATTTATGTCAACGCTCGTTGAAAACGCTGGCGGCATCGGCCGCCAGTTTGCTTCATACAGGTGACTCTTCTTTCTCAACAAAAATGCCGTCCGGATGCCCTTTCTCGTTGAAAAACCAAATTCCCAGCGGATAATCTTCCAGCGAAACCAGATACATGACCCCTTCACTAAACGACTCTATGGCCAGCACAACCCCCGATCGACGTGGGCCACCATCGGTCTTGACCGTGACACGATCGTTTACCTGCATAACTCATCTCCTCTCTATTTTGAGCCAGTGTAGAACAAAAGAGCCGATCGCGCAGCGCTCTCCCTGATAACAGGTGTTTTTGTAAACAGTCTATACTTAAAAGCGCCATCCCCGAGTTAAGCGAGGTCGCTGCGATGAAAACCGCCAAAGAAAATAACGTCGGAGAAAGAGTCGATGTTGACGCCCTGCTGGCGGCAATTAATGAAATCAGCGCAACTGAGGCGCACCGCATACGCGAGGTAAGTAGTGATGATGGCGATTATCATGCCTGGCGTGAACTGGCTGAAGCTTTTGAGCTGGATATTCATGACGTTAGCATAACGGAGATTAATCGCTGATACGCACGCAAAAAAATCCCGACTCGCAGGAGTCGGGAAGAAACTTGCTAATGCAAGAAGCACTTAAAATTCGTTACACCGGGAAATCCGATGTACTAAAGACATTATCCTCAATTATTTTGCATGACAAGGTCTATTCATGAGGCAAATTATTGAAAAAATGTGACTTATAAAAGGCGTAACGCTGGCAAGGCACGCCAGACAAGGACTTTACCAGTTTGTTCTGCTACGAACATTTGTTCGCAGGCGTATTTTTTTTAAGATAAATCTCATTATAGCGATCGCAACAAATAGATTATGGATTTATTCATTGGTTAAACGAATAAATAATTATCCCTCGCAATGACAAACCCGCCCCGTTCGCACAAATGAAGCCGGAGCAACAGTATACAAACTCAGGAATGATTGAGCTTCTCCTCCCCTCCGCGGATCAGCTCATCCTCACGAAATGACTCACGCTTAACGCCATGCCCGTCATACCAGCGACACTCAACCATACCGCTGGCAAACCCGGTGACAATCATCCGCGGTCCTCCGTTTTTACGCCTCACTTCATCGCTAATCAACAAGCCCATCTTCGCCTCCGCTTTCAGGAAGAAACAACGTTACCTTAGACGAAGATGGGCGATGTTGCCTGGTCCGGCGGGCATTTAGTCTGCAGAACGCCGAAGCGCAGCAATCGCTTTCACCCCTGCCAGCACAATAGCGCCAATGATAAAGCCCAGCAGCAGATTCGCCGCCATGGGCAGCAATGACGCAATTATGCCATTCTGCTCATGGGCAATCTCCTCAATAGCATGGTGCAACGGCGTAATACCGTGAACGACAATCCCTCCGCCGACCAGAAACATCGCCAGCGTTCCGACCACCGATAACGCTTTCATCAAGCGAGGAGCAATCGCTAATAAGGCCTTACCTGACCATTGCGCCAGCGAACTGGTTTTCTCCACCAGCCAGTACCCCATATCATCAAGCTTGACGATGATCCCCACCAGACCATACACGCCTATCGTGACCAGCAGCGCAATGCCAGACAAGATCAGAATCTGGTTTAACAGCGGCGCTTCGGCGACTATGCCGAGCGTGATGGCGACAATTTCAGCGGAGAGGATAAAATCGGTGCGTATCGCCCCTTTCACCTTATCGCGTTCAAAAGCCATAGGATCCTGATTTGCCAGCGCCTCAAGCCGCTGCTGGCGAACCTGCGGATCCTCTTTATGTTTACGCGCCTGCAGGCTGTGCAGAACTTTCTCTACCCCTTCAAAGCACAAAAACGCCCCACCCAACATCAGTAACGGCGTAATTGCCCACGGAATAAAAGCGCTAATCAACAACGCCAGCGGCACCAGAATCACTTTATTAATAAACGAACCTTTAGCCACGCCCCAAACCACCGGCAGCTCGCGGTTAGCCCGTACGCCAGTCACCTGTTGCGCATTAAGCGATAAATCATCGCCCAATACGCCCGCTGTTTTTTTTGCCGCCAGTTTCCCCATGACCGAAATATCGTCAAGCAGAGTGGCAATATCATCCAATAAGGTTAAAAGACTACTTCCTGCCAAAATTACATTCCTTCATTGATGGTTGTTCAGCGTAAAGTATGAAGCAAAAGCCCTTTTTCGCCCACAACAGTCTGCATATAGTCAACAAAAATTTAACAGTAGCAAATGTGTGAAAGGACTCGCCAGCGCGATAGTTTTCACGTTTACTATGTGCCTCCTTTCTATCTCTGCACCGTCGTGAGGAAATATGTCTACCCGTCAGTTGTTACCGCTTATCGGGGCATTATTTGCGTTATATATCATCTGGGGTTCCACCTATTTTGCTATCGCCATTGGTGTTGCCAGCTGGCCGCCGCTCATGATGGCTGGCGTCCGTTTTCTTTCTGCCGGCGCGGTGCTCACTGCCTGGTTACTGGCAACCGGACATAAACTTCCCGCCCGCAGGCCGCTGCTCAACGCCGCGCTGATTGGTATTTTACTGCTGGCTGTCGGTAACGGTTTCGTCACCCTCGCGGAACACCAGCATGTTCCCTCCGGCATTGCGGCGGTAATGGTGGCGACGGTGCCTCTGTTTACCCTGTGCTTTAGCCGCTTTTTCGGCATTGCTACCCGTAAGCTTGAGTGGCTGGGTATCGTCATCGGTCTGGCGGGGATTGTCCTGCTCAATAGCGGCGGTAACCTCAACGGTAATCCGTGGGGAGCATTGCTGATTCTGCTTGGTTCGATGAGTTGGGCCTTTGGTTCCGTCTACGGGTCGCGAATTGCGCTACCGACAGGCATGATGGCGGGGGCCATTGAGATGCTGGCTGCGGGCCTCGTGCTGATAATTGCCTCGGCGTTAACCGGAGAAACGTTAACCCGAACGCCTTCATGGTCCGGCATACTTGCCGTTGCTTACCTGGCCATATTCGGCTCACTTATCGCTATCAATGCCTACATGTATCTGATTCGTAACGTAACTCCTGCTGTTGCCACCAGCTATGCCTACGTTAATCCGGTAGTCGCCGTTCTGTTGGGTACCGGACTGGCGGGTGAAAATCTGTCGCCGATCGAGTGGCTGGCACTGGGAGTGATTATTTTTGCGGTGGTGCTGGTGACGCTTGGAAAATATCTGCTCCCTCCCCGGAGCAAAGTGACTTCCTGTCAGGCTGAGAAGTGATCGCCAGCGGACCTATGCCTTGAGTGTCGATCTGCGCGCAGTCCCCACCGCCGCAGATCCACTCTTCCAGGCGTTCGCCAAGCGCTTCATCACTGAGTTTCTTTCTCCCGCGCAACGCACACTCCCAGACCACCAGCACCCGCCATCCCAGTTCCGTCAGTCGCCCGAGATCCCGGCCATCACGCGCCACGTTTTTGGCTATCTTAGCTAACCAAAATTCGGTTCTCGTGGCTGGGATTTTAAACAGATAGCAATGGTGATGATGCCAGAAACAGCCGTGAGTAAAAATCACGCACTGATAGTCGGCCACCACAAAATCAGGCCGTCCCGGCAAGGCGGCGTCCTGCACCGTAAAAGAAAATCCTGTACGCGTCAGCAATGCCGCCAGCCGTTTTTCGATCGCCGTATCGCGCGTGCCAATCGCCCGCATGTTTTTACTGCGGGTGGCTTTATCGTGAACGTCCGCCATGATGAATCCCTCGTTCCTGATGTTTATGCGCATAACGGTAGAGATATTTCCATAGCACCTTCGTGAGAATAAACTTAGGATCGACTTCGGCTTCAAGTAACTCACCGAATGTTGGCCGTTTTGCCGGATAAAGGGCCGTAATATCTCTGCGGAAATTACCATCAATAGCGCTGGCAGTTTTAAGTCAACGGGGTAAAGCGCTGTAAAACAGCCTCATCAAAGGTCACAGGATCGCCGCGAAGCTCCGCGCTGAGTTTAGCCATAAACTGCACCAGAAAGTGCGCGTTATGCATCGCCATTACCCTGCCCTTTTCTGTCTGCATCGTTTCCGGTAAACGCAATAGCTTGCACTGAAAGTGGTCCAGGGCATACTTCTTGTCATTTAATTCCCGCCGTTCGGCGAAAGGATCGTCGGCATCAAACAAGAGATTATTCAACGAACCGGAGACCGCAAACACACGAGCCAGCCCAATCGCGCCTAAAGCTTCCAGACGATCGGCGTCCTGGACAATTTTCGCTTCTTCACTTTGCGGGGCAATTGCGGCGCTAAAGCTGTGCGCTTCAATGGCGTGCAGAACCGCCGGATAGCGGTCTGCGGGGAAGTCCGGGAAAGAAGACTGCAGAATGGCCAGCGTCCTCTCTGCCGCCATTACCGAAGACCGGCTACGCTCTGGATGATTTTTCGCCAGACTAATAATGTCATGAAAATAGCAGGCGGTCAGGATCACCAGACGATCAGCATCGGTGCCTTCCGCCAGTCTCTGTGCCGTTGACCATACCCGACGAAAGTGTGAAATATCGTGTGCGGAATCCTCTTGCGAATGGCATCCGCTTAACCAGTTTTCAAATCGTTGCTGCCAGTCAACCAGTTCCATGCTCGTTCCTTTAAGATAACGCCAGCAATCAGCATAGCAACATTAATCGTGATGTTCATAACGCTGTGGAAGCGGGCGCGTGTACCAGGCAATTGCGCCGAGAATTCCGCCCACGGCACCCAGAACCAAAAAACCCAACAATGCACCGATCCATTTCCCCGCCGTTGAGCCAAGTTCACCTGCGATTGTCGCACCAGGCACACTTTGAATCTGTCCGACAACCCACCAGTAGCGCACCATCGCCCAACAGAAATAACAACAAAAAGCATAAAATGCCCATAACGCCAGTTTACCTCCCGGGCTCCGTTTCGCTTTTTCTGCCATTTATTTTTCTCCCTTTACTTAACAGCCATATGCAGTCTGGTTGCACAAAATTGTGATAAACATCACATTATATACTTAAAATTGTTCAATATGCATTGCGGCGCCAGGCAGGTGACAGACCTGAACAGTCAGGAGCAGACGCAGGAGAAAAATGCATGGCAGGCGACCGCGCATCCATCCTCATGATCAGAGGTAATGATGGACTGACGAGAACGACAGGACCCCCGGTGCCAGTTTGAATGCAGCCACGGCAATGGGAGCGGATAGTATTCAAAGATAAACGGGTAACCGTCACCGATGCATCAGCAATCCGATAGGTAATATTGAGAATACTCATTATATTTAAATAATCGAATCTGACAGCGATAAACAATAGCCCCTCTCCTCTTCGCCACTGACATCATCACTGAATTCCTATTTTATACAAAACCCTCAGTTATCTTTTTAAAAGAGACCCACAAAGAACCCAACATCCACCTAAAAACGGAAAACAGCAATACCTGATACACCCGGAAGAAATTCATGACATCAATCACACCAAAAAAAACATAACAGCATGTTATCTTTAAATATTATTGCAATGAATATATTGCATCTTAATTATATAATTAAAACATAAAGAGAGCATTAGAAACAATTAGAAATATTTTATATATTTTGTTTACATAATTTAATTTAAAGAAAAATAAACTTAATCGCTAGTATCACACCGTCACTTCGGAGTGAGGTGGCACAATTCATATTAATTATGATTAAAAGGGAATATATAATGAAAAGAAAAGTACTGGCAATTTTGATTCCAGCGTTATTCACTGTGGGTAGCGCTAATGCGGCTGAAATCTATAATAAGAACGGTAACAAACTGGATTTCTACGGTAAAATGGTCGGCAAGCACATCATGACCCATGATGGCGGCAACAATAATGCCAACGATGCCTCCTATGCCCGCTTTGGTATCAAAGGGGAAACGCAGATTAACAACACGCTGACCGGTTATGGCCGGTTTGAGTACAACATCAAAGCGGACAAACCTGAAGGGCAGCAGACTCATGCCACGCGTCTGGCTTTCGCTGGCCTGAAATTCAGTGACTATGGTTCATTCGATTATGGGCGTAACTATGGCGTGGTTTACGACGCAGCCGGTTACACCGATATGTTGGTTGAATGGGGAGGCGATGGTCTGGTTCACACCGACAACTTCATGACCGGCCGTACCACTGGCGTTGCAACCTACCGTAATACCGACTTTTTCGGATTGGTTAATGGCCTGAACTTTGCGCTCCAGTATCAGGGTAAAAACAACCAGAGCTCAGCTAAAAAATCGAACGGTGACGGTTTCGGCTTCTCCGTAAACTACAACATTAACGACTTCGGTTTCGTTGGCGCATACAGCAATTCTGACCGTACGCACGAACAAACAGCAGACAACAAAGGCGAAAAGGCGGAAGCCTGGAGCATCGCCGCGAAGTATAGTGCGAATAACATCTATACAGCCGCCATGTATGCGGAATCCCGCAACTTGAGCCCTATGGAAAATGGTTCTTTTGCAAATAAAACCCAGAACATCGAAGCCGTTGTTCAATATCAGTTTGACTTTGGTCTGCGTCCGTCCCTGGGCTATGTCTACGCGAAAGGCAAAGATCTGAATAACCGCCGCGATGCGGATATCATGAACTATGTTGAGCTGGGTACCTGGTACTACTTCAACAAGAACCTCAACGTTTTCACTGCATACAAATTCAACCTGTTGGATGACGACGATGCCGTTGTGACTGGCGCGTCGACTGACGATCAGTTCGCGGTCGGTATCACCTACCAGTTCTAAGGTTGTTCAACACATCCAGATCCGCCTCGTAAACCATGTCATTCCTTTAAGCGAAGCGGCATGTTTATTCACCGGATAACAGGTTTTACCCTTGAAAAACGGCCCTGGTCTTGATGACCGGGGCATTTTATAATGAAGATTCAGGATGATTCCCGGACACCTCTGCGCCAGCTACACCTGATTTACTGTAGCGGCAGACATTCAGATTTATTTCTGTGATCCTCAATCTCCCTGGCAACGCGGCTCAAATGAAAATACAAACAGATTACTCAGACAGTATTTTCCAAAAGGAACTGACTTATCAGTTCACAGCCAACAAAGACTAAACAATGTTGCCAGACGGCTCAACGAAAGGCCCAGAAAAACGCCAGACTATGAATCACCCGCAGAGCGCTTCAATCAATGTGTTGCATCCATCAGTTGAACTCACAGCGCATAGCGAAACACCGGGCCATATGCCCGATCCACTGTGTGTCAGAATCGCACATTAGCAGGCAACTCCGGTCAGTCAAAATCAAACCATCATCCAGAGATGGCCCTGTCACTTCGGTAGAGAGAATTTTTCCGTCCACAGAGATTCTGTTGACTTATTCTGTAAAAAGTCTACTTTTCAGGACATGAAGAAGATACTTATCATTGTACCCGATGGCGGCATGCTGTTTGAATCCGCCGGTATTGCCGACATTCTGATGCAGGCCAACCGCCTGCACGCGAAAGGCGCTACGGACATCTGTTACCAGGTTCAGTTAGCGACAACTCAGCCGCATCAGGTGATCCATGGTCAGTCCGGTTTAAATCTACTGGCAGATCATCGCCTGCATGAGATGAACCCTCGTGAACCTCTCGATACCATTATTATCACCGGCAGGGGGCAAAATCCGCAGGAAGGGATTGCAGTCGTTGACTGGCTGCGCCTTGCCGCTCCCCATTCCCGTCGCATTGCATCCATTTGCGGTGGCGCGATGCTGCTGGCGCAAACCGGGTTGCTGGACGGCAGACGAGCCACCACCCACTGGAAACTGCTGGAGACCATGCAGGCAGAATTTCCTCAGGTTCGCGTCGAAGGTGGTCCACTCTACATTCAGGACGAACACATCTGGACATCCGGCGGGGTCAGTTCCGGCTTTGACCTGACGCTGGCGCTGGTCGAAGAGGACTACGGCTTCAGTCTGGCGCGCGACATCGCCCAGGACTTCGTCATGTACCTGCGCCGTCCCGGAGGCCAGTTGCAGTTTAGCCGCTACAACCTTCAGCAGACCAGCCCCCAGAGCCCTCTTAACGATCTGCAGGCCTGGTTGCTCGAGAACCTCACTGCCGACCTCAGCGTGGATAAACTGGCAGAAAAAGTCGCCATGAGTCCACGTAATTTCACCCGCGTATTTACCCGTGAAACCGGCCTTTCCCCAGCGCGCTACGTCGCAGAAGCCCGGCTGGCCGCTGCCCGGCAGCGTCTGGAGCAGACCAACGAGACACTGGATCGTATAGCCGAGCAAACGGGATTTGGCAACAGCGTTAATCTGCGGCGGCTATTTGAAAAACAACTTCAGCTCACACCTGGTGAATATCGCCAGCGCTTTCACTGCCGTAAAATGGCGTAAAGTGATCCTTTTTTGTCATTTACGCCAACTCGTCACCGACCTACATTACCTTCAGAGACAACAGACAAGGAGTTGATCATGGTAAAGGTCGGTATTAACGGTTTTGGCCGTATCGGACGCAACGTACTGCGTGCTGCGCTGGGTAACCCGGATATTCAGGTCGTAGCAATCAACGATCTGACAGATAGTCAAACGCTGGCGCATCTGCTGAAATACGACTCGCTGCTCGGTAAACTCAATGCCGACGTCACTGCCGGCGAGGGGCAGCTTGTGGTTGACGGTAAACCCATCACCGTGTTCAGCGAACGCGACCCAGCCAATATCCCGTGGCGTCAGCGTGAAGTCGATATCGTCATTGAAGCAACGGGGCTCTTTACTGAGCGTGACAAGGCGGCGGTGCATATCCACCGCGGTGGCGCAAAGCGAGTGATTATCTCCGCCCCCGGGAAAAACGATGATTTAACCATCGTGATGGGCGTTAATGATGGCCTCTACTCCCCGGATAAGCACTACGTGGTCAGCAATGGGAGCTGCACTACCAACGGTCTGGCACCTGCCGCACAGGTTCTGCACCAACATTTTGGTATTAAGCATGGTCTGATGAACACCACCCACGCCTACACCAACAGCCAGGCGCTGCACGACCAGCCGGAAAAAGACCTTCGTGGCGCCCGCGCCGCCGCGCTGTCGATTGTGCCTTACTCCAGCGGTGCTGCGAAGGCGCTTGGCAAAGTCATCCCCGGGCTGGATGGCCGCTTAACCGGTTACTCGCTGCGCGTCCCCGTTCCGGTGGTATCTATTGTCGACCTGACCGTAACGCTTGCGCGGGATGTGACAGTAGACGAGATCAATAATGCGTTTCGTGATGCCGCTGCGACGGGGCCACTGAAAGGGATCCTCGGCTATAGTGATGAACCGCTCGTCTCAAGCGACTACCAGGGTGACCCGCGTTCTTCCATTATCGACGGTCTGTCAACACGGGTGATTGGCGGCAATATGGTTAAAATTCTGGCGTGGTACGACAATGAATGGGGATTCTCTAATCGCCTCGTCGACCTGGCGCTGTTGATAGCCCGGTGCGAACACTAACCCGCTGCTCCCGCACGTGCTCTAAAATCCATGCCTGGCGTGGATTTTTTATATCTGTCGCTTGTAAGTCATCGCATGCCAGCGTATTGAAAGTGAGTTCTAGGGTGGAATAAGCGATCCCAACTCAACGCCTCCTTAAGGGCAAAACCGGAATCAAAGCCCACACCAGACCGCATCAACAATTAATAGATTGAAGACATGCGCTATATTTAGAAGTCATCTAATGATGCTGCCTGAATGAATAACCCATCACACGTTTAAAGGCATTACGTTAATCCCGAACATCCTAAGCCGCGACGGGCGGCGGAATTAGCCGGACTGACCGTTGCACAACGCGGTGTTAACGTTTCTGTGGTACGCCTGTCGCAAGTTCATGACACAAATAAACAAGGATTAGTCACTCTACTGATCGAACTTGCCCGCCAGAAAAGCGTATCCGGGTATGTTGAAGAAGGTCAAAACCGATGGTCAGCCGCGCACATCAGCGATGTGGCTGATGTCTATTTACGCGCGCTGGAGAAAAATAGCCCCAATAGCCGTTATCACGCGGTAACGGAAGAAGGAATTCCTATGTGCACTCTTGCTGAAGTTATCGGTTATATTCTGAACGTATCCGTTAAACGTATCGCAACTCAAGATGCAAAAGAACATTTTGGCTGGATGAGTTTGCTGATTGATCATGATATGTCAGCCTCAAGTACTCTCACCCGAGAACGCCTGGCGTGGCAACCTACTGGCCCAGCGTTGATTGAGGATCTTTTAAAGATTCGCTCTGTTAGTAATAACTCAGCAGTATAATAAAACACCGCCGCGTCAATGGACAGTTTGTTAAGTCGACAGTTTCGCCGACAAGAGATCTTCCGATTCCGGAAAAACCAGGAGAGGATGATTGAAGAAAATATACCAATTGAATATACCAACACTATACCAAGTGTGATGGGAGTCGTTGAAAGGAAATCACGTAAGTGTTTGAATAGTGGCGGAGAGAGGGGGATTTGAACCCCCGGTAGAGTTGCCCCTACTCCGGTTTTCGAGACCGGTCCGTTCAGCCGCTCCGGCATCTCTCCGTTATTGAAGTTGCTATAATGCCAGGTTCTTTGGCATTTTAATAGTTCCTGTCTCTTTAATTCAGTTCAAGTGACGACTTTGCGAGCAAAATGATGTTTAAATGGCCCTGGAAAGTAGGTGAAGAGTCCGGCAACGCAGAAATCCCCTGGGAAAAGGCGCTTGCCATCCCTGTTTTAGCCAATCTCTCCGATCAGGAGCAGCAGAAGCTGCAGCAAATGGCAGCCCGTTTTTTACAACAAAAGCGTCTTGTTGCGTTGCAAGGGCTTGAACTCACTCCCCTGCAGAACGCGCGTATTGCACTCCTGTTTTGCCTGCCAGTTCTCGAACTGGGGCTTGAGTGGTTAGACGGTTTTCACGAAGTGCTTATCTACCCCGCAGAGTTCGTCGTTGATGACGAATGGGAAGACGACATCGGCCTGGTACATAATCAGCGCGTCATACAATCGGGTCAAAGCTGGCAACAGGGTCCCGTTGTTCTCAATTGGCTGGATATTCAGGATTCCTTTGACGCATCAGGTTTTAACCTCATAGTCCATGAAGTAGCGCATAAATTAGATGTCCGTAATGGCGATCGTGCGAGTGGCGTGCCTTTCATCGCTTTACGTGACGTCGCTGGCTGGGAACACGATCTCCATGCCGCAATGAATAACATCCAGGATGAAATTGATCTGGTTGGAGAAAGCGCGGCCAGTATTGACGCCTATGCCGCGACCGATCCTGCCGAATGTTTTGCCGTGCTCTCTGAATATTTCTTTAGCGCGCCAGCACTGTTTGCCCCACGCTTTCCCTCTCTTTGGCAACGCTTTTGTCATTTTTATCGCCAGAATCCCCTGGAGAGATTGGGCGACACTAACTCGCAAAGCGAGGACAATGACCCGACGGTACACTAAAACAACGGACTGTGTTAAATTTAACCATTTGAATCAGTAAGTTAAATTTAGTATTGACACAAAAAACGGTGGACAGTAGTATGCGCCCCGTTCACACGATTCCTCTGTAGTTCAGTCGGTAGAACGGCGGACTGTTAATCCGTATGTCACTGGTTCGAGTCCAGTCAGAGGAGCCAATTTCCTGTTTTCATGCATCTTTGCGAATCCTTATCTGATGTTGATTCAAGAGGTTAGCGTGAAAACTCTTCCCGGTGCATTTTGATTTTACCCTCCGCATCGGGAAAACCTGGTAGTCAGATTTGGGGTCAAGTTGGTTCGATGACGGAGTGACCCCCAAATGTCTCTTAACGACTCAAAAATCCGCAACTTAAAACCATCCGCAAAACCCTTTAAAGTCTCCGATTCCCACGGTCTGTATCTGCTGGTCAAGCCTGGCGGTTCCCGTCTCTGGGATCTCAAGTACCGAATTAACGGTAAAGAATCCCGCATTGCACTGGGAGCCTGGCCTGCCGTCTCCCTGTCTGATGCGCGACAGCAGCGTGAAGGTGTCCGTAAACTGCTGGCACTGAACATCAACCCGGCGCAGCAACGGGCTGCTGAACGTGACTCACGGTCGCCTGAGATGGTGCTCGGTGAATCGGGCTTTGCGCATGGCGATCTCCTCAGGAGGACATAATCAGTATGCCGGAAGATCTCTAAAAGTGTATGGTCCGGTTTAGCGGGATTCTTACACGCCGTCAGCCTGATATTTTCGTAATGGCGATGACAGAGGCCTTCCCAGTTCGTCAGCACTCCATTCTGGAAGAATGTGTAAGCTGTCCACCCCTTTACTTTTTTCCCAGTACCCAACCCTGATGCCGTTCATCCAGATTGCCAGACGCTGCTGTTTCCGGCTCATATCGTTACCAATTCTCCTGTCGTGCAGGTGAGCTTAATTTAAGTATTTCTTCCGTCTGCTTCTTTTCTGAAGAGGTGGTTGCCGAGGAGAAGCTGATTTTTACACCCAGGACGGAAAACACCTTAAACAGCCGTTCAATGCTCGCACTGGCAGGGTTGGCTTCCAGACGTGCGTATGTCTGTTGAGTGACACCTAACCTTTCGGACAGGTCTTTTTGCGTAAGACCATTCGCCTTGCGAAAACCAATGAGCAAGGGACGCAGCTGGTTGAGCGTGTTTAACGGGTAATCATTATTGATCATAAGCTGGCCTCAGTAGTTTCCTCTGATACAACTTGCAGGCTGTTTTCTAAACATACACCCTAAAGGCTGTTATATCAATTTTACAGCCTAAAAGCTGTTAAATAAGGAATACAGCCTTTAGGGTGTTACTAAGCGGCAGCATTGATCCAATCTGCCATTTGCCTCCACAAGGAGGCAGGCAAAGTATTAAAAGCATTGGGCAGGCTTTTAGAAGCTGGTGGGCTATGGTACCCCGGAGGAGCTCCGGTGAATGTTACTTGACCTGATGGTACTGAATACTCTCTACAAGCCTGATCCTTTGCGTAACGTAAACTGAGCATAATCAGAAATATAGCTGATGCGTTGGCGTTCAAGCCAGCCTCACGGTTATGTCCTCAAGAGCTTTCACAAAAACAGAAGGTGACTTGCACAAATAACCTTCACACAATAAGTGCAGAAACATTCATTTCTGCACCAACGTAACGCACCCTCATGTCTACAAGGCGTCAAACCTGTCACCCACAGGTGATATACCTCTCACCCCGTAAACCTTATTTATCACGCTGTGACGTCTGTCTGCTCTTGAAGTGGCTTAAACAAAGCCAGAGAATGACGGTTTCGTCAGTCAGACGGCATTATCCTGCCCTGCCTCTGAAACAGTTGCCTGAGTTGCTCGAACGCATTGAAGACTATCATCAACTATCCGTGACATTCTGTTTCTTCAATAAATCCTCGCGCTTAATAGCGTGTCCACTAATAGCGAGTAAGATCGGACTCAGCCTCCCGTTGCCGAAATTTCCCATGTATGCCGCATCCATAAAATCAAGATTCTGAGCTCAACGTATGACCGTAAAGCAACCCGATTCTCTTACCGCGCCAGTCTGATAAAGACTGGCGCATCATACATCGTGGAGTTATAAACCTGGCGGGCGAGGCACTTCAGTATAATGACCATTAATATCTCGTTCATAATAATGGCCGTCCTCAACGTAATAACGCTTTCCGTTATAATCCAGCGGGTGAAGGCTGCTGCTGACAGTGTCTGGCGCATCAACAACAATATAATGATCCGCCTGACGTTGATAATAAATACCATTGACAATGTAATAGGTTATTCCGCCGAGTAATAATGTTGTGGCAAGCCCCGGCAATATATTCACGCGGTATCCAGGGTGAGGATATGGCCCACCATGGGGAAATGGTCCCGGCCCTCTGTGGAAAAGAACCGGTCCATGCCAGCCGGGGTGATGCCCGAAGGGGCCAGGACCGACCGGAGGCATGGCAAAACTGCTAAATGGTATGGAGAATACCAGCAGTGATGCCAGTGTTTTAGTGGCGATGTTCACGTGGGGCTCCTTTCCGCAATCTGCATACGCAGGGTTTATTAAAATGAGAATGACAGATAGCTAATCCCAGGTCACTGACCTGGGCCAGTGCCGTGGCAAACCTGCAAGCAACTTGAAATATGACGGGTATATTCATTTAATTGGCTCTACCACTGAGATTCAAGACAATTTACACGGCCCGACATTATTCCATGTTTTATCCATAATATTCATGAATTATCATATTTCGCTGCCTGCCGACAATTTTTATATTTATTTCGATGTGTAAGCAAATATTTAACCAGATTAAAAAAGCACGAATAGAAGCACCAGCACGGTGTCGGTGAGTATGCCACCGATGATGCCGGTTTCAATAACGATGCGACTATTGGCACCAGCGAGAATACGCCGACAATAAAGGCCAGCGCTGTCATCTGGCAACCGGAAAGTTTTAATGCCGATGCACTCCATGAACGGCACACACCATTAACCAACCTGACTGGACAAACACAACTGGCCTTATCCCGGCTCCGCAGCCTTGATGAGTAGCAGGAGCTGCTGGAAAACAGCGCGCGATATGCTTACCCGACGACATGCGTGATAGTGGCATTATCCTGGCGGGATGTCATAGCGTGCGTGGCGATCACTAACGACGCGGATCTGATAGCACCGGAGTAAAATGATAAACGCGATGTCAGAATAGTTGCGCCATCCATTGTTTATGTTCGTTGTCCAGCAACTGCGCTGCCATCTCCAGAAAGGTATTGACCACCGTCGGTCGGTGTTTGCTACCCGGAACCTGGATTTGCAGAGTGCGCTGGCTGAGCGCGGTGTTATTGATGGCCTTAAGCGTCATGCCATCCTGTTTCGCCCGCCACAGTACGCTGAAATGGCTGCAAACAATAGCAGCCCCCTGCGTATGGCGGGTAAACCCGTATAACGCCGAGAAGTTATTGCTGCTAAAGGCCGGTTCGAGGAAAGTGCCCGCCATGCGACAAGAGAGATCGAATAGCTGACGCAGTGTGGTGCCCGCCTCGGGCAATGCCAGCGGATAGTGGTGCAAATCTTCCATCGCCACGCCCGGTTGCTTCACCAGCGGATGTGCATTATCCAGCAGCAACAGAACCGGAGCGGGCCAGGCGGCAATAATTTCCACGTCACGTTCAGGCGCGAGGCTAAACTGGAATGCCACATCACAGTCGTTACGGCGAATCCACTCGGCGACTTGCATGGCGGTGCCAACCTGCAGATCAAAGCTGACGCCAGGATACTGCAGGCGAAACTGCGCCAGCAGGCCTGGCAATAAGTCAAACGCCATACCATCCGTACAGGCGAGACGCACCAACGCTTTGCGCACTGCTTTTAGCCCCTGAATCTCGGCCATTGCAAACTCCATGTCGCGCATACTTTTGCGGACATGATTCGCCAGAATCTGCCCGGCGTCAGTGAGGATCATTCCTCGCGGATGGCGCTCGAAAAGCGTCACGCCAAGCCGCATCTCCAGTTTCTGGATCTGCCGGCTAATTGCCGAGCCAGCGACATACAATTGCGCGCTGGCCGTGCTTAACGATCCGGTAGTAGCTACGGCAAAAAAGTAGCGCAACTCATGACTCATCATGGGGGATTCCTCTCTCTCGCCCTGGAATTGTGCAGTGTACCCTTATCAAAAAGGCAACGCCAAATTGCAATTATTATTATTGTGGCAAGGCTCTGTTCTGGTTTAGAACGAAAAGACAATAACAGCGATCTGCCCCATCGGGAGCAGACAGACAGGGCAAACAACATGACAACACAACAAATCCTTGCGCAGGCGCTGGCGTGGTTCGACAGCGGCCATTTTAAAACCACGCTTGCCGACAGGGTGGCCATTCCCAGCGAAAGCCAGCGCAGCGACCGGGATGAACAACTGCGCCGTTATTATGATGAAGCGTTTATTCCGGCTTTTCATGAAATGGGCTTTACCACTGAGGTTATCGCGAACCCTGTTAACGCCGCTCGCCCCTTTTTACTCGCCAGCCGAGTGGAAGATGACAGCTTGCCAACCGTCATGTGTTACGGGCACGGCGATGTGGTATTTGGCGACGATGCCCGCTGGGCGGAAGGGCTGTCGCCGTGGACGCTGACCGAGCGCGACGGTAACTGGTACGGGCGCGGTGCGGCGGACAACAAAGGCCAGCACACCGTGAACCTGGCGGCGCTGGAGCAGGTGTTCCATGCACGCAGCGGGCGCCTGGGCTTTAACTGCGTCTGGCTGTGCGAAATGGGCGAAGAGATCAGCTCGCCGGGGCTGGCAGCCGTATGCGAACAGTTGAAAACACGCATCAAGGCCGATCTGTTGATCGCCTCCGACGGCCCGCGTCTGAATGCACAGCGCCCGACGCTGTTCCTCGGTTCTCGTGGCTGCGTTAACTTCCGTCTGACCATCAATGCCCGCGCCAAAGATTACCACTCTGGTAACTGGGGGGGACTGCTGAGTAATCCCGGCACGCAACTGGCCAACGCCATTGCCAGCCTGGTGGATGGCAAAGGGGAGATTCAGCTTGCGGCCCTGAAGCCCCCAGCCCTGACGCCCACATTAAAAACCATTCTGGCGGACATCGCGCCAGCGCGCGGTAAGCACGATCCGGCAACCGACCCGAACTGGGGGGAGCCGGGTCTGACGGCGGCGGAAAAACTGTTCGGCTGGAACACGCTGGAGGTGCTCTCTTTTCTTACCGGCAACCCGGCGCAGCCGATGAATGCGATTCCTGGTCAGGCGACCGCAGTCTGCCAGCTACGTTTTGTGGTCGGAACTGACTGGGCGCATCTGGAGCGGGCGGTTCGCGACCATCTGGACGCCCACGGTTTTTCCATGGTCGCCATTAGCGATATACGCGGGACTCCCGCAACGCGTTTCGACCCGACCGACCCGCTGGTCAGCTGGGCGCTGACGGCGATGGAGGAAACCACCGGTATCAAACCGGCACTGTTGCCTAACCTTGGCGGTTCGTTGCCAAACGATGTGTTTGCCGGGATTTTAGGGTTACCGACGTTGTGGGTGCCCCACTCATATCCCGCCTGCGGACAACATGCGCCGGATGAACATTTACCGATCGCCATTGCCCGTGAGGGCCTTGCCATCATGACTCGTCTGTTCTGGGATTTGGGCGAGCAAGGCGCAACACTGCTTGCCAGTCACCTTGCGCATCAAAACGGAGGTGCACAATGACAGCGCTCGTTCGAGAATCAGACCAGGCCGGCCCGCGCCCGAATCTGGTGAAAACGCTCTTCGCCACCTGTATTGGCAATGCGCTGGAGTGGTTTGATATTGCAGTCTACGGTTTCTTTGCCAGCTATATCGCACAGGTCTTTTTCCCGACCACCAACCCAACGGTGTCATTGCTACTGGCATTCGGCAGTTTTGGTATCGCCTTCCTGATCCGCCCGCTGGGCGCGGTGATACTGGGGTCGTATGCTGATAAACATGGCCGTAAAGCGTCTCTGTTACTCTCTATCAACCTGATGATGCTGGGCGGCGCGATGATCACCTTTATGCCGGGCTATGCCACATTAGGGGTCGCGGCGCCGCTGCTTATTCTGCTTGCCCGCCTGATTCAGGGCTTCTCCGCTGGCGGGGAATTCGGCAGCTCGACGGCATTCCTTGTGGAGCACTTCCCGGAGCGTAAAACCTTTATCGCCAGTTGGCAGTTCGCGACACAGGGGGCGAGTACCCTGATGGCCTCGGCCTTCGGCCTGGGTCTGGCGCACTGGTTGACGCCGGAACAGTTGCTTGACTGGGGATGGCGCGTGCCGTTCGCCTTTGGCCTGTTGATTGGCCCGGTAGGTTTGTGGATCCGCCGCCATGTGCATGAACCCACGGCTTATGCCAGAACAGCGAAAACCCGCCATCCGGTGAAACTGCTGTTTGGTTCGCAAAAACGGCTGCTGGCGCTGGCGATCGGTCTGATGGTCGTCTCAACAGCAATTAACTACATGCTCAACTATGTGCCAACCTGGGCGACCAAAACGCTGGGGCTACCAGCCTCATCGGCGTACAGCGCCACCTTGCTGGCCGGGGTGATCCTCACGGTGGTAACCCCTGTTAGTGGTCTGCTGGCGGAGCGCGTTGGACGCGAACGTTTACTGTGGACGGCGCTGGGGATGCTGGCCTTTACGCTGCTCCCGGCCTTCTGGCTGACCAGCCTGAACGTCACGCCGCTGTCGCTTTGCCTGCTGGTGGGCTGGATGGCCCTGCTGAAATCTATCTACTTCTCCACCATTCCGTCAGTAATGGCGGATATCTTTCCGGTCGCCACGCGCGCCAGTGGGATGTCCATCAGTTACAACATTGCGGTCACGGTATTCGGTGGGTTCGCCCCGTTTATCTGTACGCTACTCATCAGCGCCACAGGCAGCCATTTTGCCCCTGGTCTCTATCTGGTGTTGACGGTTTTCTTAAGTGTTACGGCTTTGTGGCAAACACAACGGCTGTTTCGCTAGTTTTACCCGCCATTCTCCTTCGGGAGAATGGCCTGACTTTTTGCGCCAGAAACACATTTTTCCTGCGCCATTCGCATCCGTAATAATCTTTTGCGGGTCAGATTCCGAACCCTGGTGTGCAAGATATTTCACCATCCGCAAAAGGTGCATAAATATCATCATCTGATTTTCTCTATTTCACTCGCCACTCGTCATTCAGACAAAATAGCACATTCATAAAATTGAATTATTTCTTAAATTTAAATGAAATATTTCATCCGTAAATTCCAGTTCCTCCTGATTAACCAAGATAAGAATCACCATGATTAAGAAAATTGTATTTCCAATGATGGCAGGAACTGGCTTTATTTTACTCTCACACTCCGCGTTGGCGTTGGAATTAAATTACGCGCACAAATACGAGGATATCTCCAGACAACACACTGATGAACTGGAAATCTCTCACGATTTCGAATCAGGCGTTGGCCTCGGGGTAAAACTGAAATTTCATCCGCAAGAAAAAGCCAATGGCGATGCCGGTGACGTCTTCGAACGGCGGAAGATTAATGAAAAAGAATTTAAGCTTAATTATACCCGGGACCTTACCGATAAGCTCAGTATTGAGCCGGGCATGGTCTTCGCCCTTAAAAGCAATGAGCAAAAATATAAGCCATCGATTAAATTTAAGTATCGCCTGTTTGATAAAACGCAACTCTCACTGCGTTATCGCAAAGAGATAAGTGACCGGGATGCAAAACCGACTAAGCGCGTTGATAAAGTTGAAGGAAAAATATCTCAAAAAATAAACAATTTTAAATTCAGTTACACCCTCATCTGGTATCACGGTAATGAGAATTTATATAATAATAAACGCCAGGATGTTGAGCATAAGGTTGAAGTGGCATATCAGCTCACGCAACATTTTTCGCCCTATATCGGCGTAAAAAATGAGGCCGTCTCGAAAAGCGATTCCGCACGACAGACGGAATTCATCACCGGCATAACCTACGAATTTTAATCGCCCTCGGGAGTCGAAATGAAGAAATTACTGACGTTAAATCTGCTGCTGGTCTGCCTGAGCGCCAGCCTGATACCCGCGTCCCATGCGGCTCCGGCCGAAGCCTCACGCTATGAGCTGGAAAAAGTGGTGATGCTCTCCCGCCACGGCGTTCGCCCGCAAACGGATACCGCTGCGCTGGAAGCCGCTACCGGGAAAAAATGGCCGGAATGGAGCGTGCCGGATGGTTTTTTAACCGGTCATGGCTATGCGGGGATGCTGACGCAGGGAGCGTATCAGCTGGCCGCGTGGCGCGCTCAGGGGCTGCCTGTCGGGAAGCCCACATCCTGCCCGAAGCCCGGGAGCGTATGGCTATGGGCGGCCCCCGATCAGCGGACCAGAGCAACCGGAGAGGCGTTACTGGATGGCATGTTCCCCGGCTGCGGTCTGGCCATTCACGTCACGAAGAATCAGCACGACCCGCTCTTTGATACGATTGAAATGGGGATCGCCAGACCGAATGAAGATGCCGTGTATCAGCAGGTGAAAGAAAGAATCGGTTCTTCCGCCCAGGCGCAAAAAAAATACGCCGCGGCCGTCACGGATTTACGCCACGCAGTGTGCGCCGACGATCGCAAAAGCTGTGCGTTTCTGGATAACGAATGGAACGTTAAAATAAATGAAAAAGGTAAAGTTAAATTAAGCGGCCCGGTATCTAAAGGCGCTTCGATTGGCGAAACCATTCGTCTGCAGTATAGCGAAAACTTGCCGTTATCCGAGGTCGCATTCGGCCAGGTGAAAAATGCCCAGGATGTGAACCGTTTAATGGCGCTGCATGCGGCAAAATATGACCTGATCAGCGATACGCCGGAATATGCCCGCCACGGCGGCTCGCTATTAATGCGTCAATTAATCGCGGCACTATCTTCCGGTACAAAAGCATCTGACAATGCATCGCAAAATACCCATCTGCAAAGCCCGCTGGTTATTTTTGTTGGCCATGATAGTAATATTGCACAGATCCAGACGATGCTCGGCTTTAACTGGCAACTGCCGGTCTATCCCCGTAATGATATTCCGCCCGGCGGCAGTCTGATTATGGCGCGCTACCTGGATAAAAAAACCGGAGAGAGATTCGTTCGCCTCACTTTCAGCGCCAGAACATTAGACCAATGGCGTCAACTTTCGCCGCTGAATGAACACAACCCGCTGCCGGTGGCTGAATTTACCTATCCCGGATGCCGTGAAACCACGCTGGGCGAGCTGTGCCCGCTGAATACGTTTGTCCGGCTGGCGGAAAAAAATCTGGTCGATGATGGCAAAGATTTAACAGTATTTCAGTGACGGGATATTTTGCAGCAACGTTAAATAGCGCCCTCTCTTGCCGAACGCCGCCAGTGGCTGCTCGCTGACGCCAGAACTGATTCCCCCCCCATCGCGATATGGGGGGATAAAATAAATCCGTCAAAATTTGCACGTACGTGCAAAGAATTCGTAAAACTGTCACATTGCGCCGATATATTCCCGTCTGTCTTTCACCGCCAGGGGGAACCCCGTGTCTTACCAATCCGAAATCCGTCTCCACACCCTGTGGCCTAAATTGCGCCACCGACTGTCGATCATCAGCCAGGAACCCGCAAATCTGCTGGGCGCGCTACTGCTGCTGTTGTTCAGTTGGATCATCCTCGCGCCGGTTGTTTCCGTGCTGTTAAACGCGATCCTGGTACAAAGCGGCGACGAGAGCCGAACCGGGACAGCAGAAGGCGCGTTTACCGCCTGGTACCTGCTGCGCACGCTGACTTCCCGGATGTCAGACCTGCTGCTGTGGACGCCGCTGCTCAATACCCTGAGCGTGGCCCTGAGCACCGTGACGATCGCGCTTATCGTCGGCGTCTCGCTGGCATGGCTGATCAACCGTACTGATATCGCTGGCAGAAAGGGGGTTGCCACCCTGCTGATCGTCCCGTTTATGCTGCCTTCCTGGACCTTTGCGCTGGCGTGGAACACGATTTTCAAAAATAACGCGATCGGCGGCCAGCCGGGATGGCTTGAGGCGATGGGGATCCAGACCCCGGACTGGGTGGCCTACGGTTACTTCCCGATTGTCGTCATCATGGTACTGCACTACACGCCGTTGGTGATCCTGATCGTTGGCAACGCGCTGCAACGTATGGACAGCCAGATGGAAGAGTGCGCGCGGGTGCTCGGCGCCTCGCGCATGGTTATCGCCTTTAAAGTTATTATCCCGCTGGTGCGCCCGGCGCTATTCTCCGCCGCGCTGTTAATCTTCGCCGACTGCATCGGCGAATTCGCCCTCCCCTATATTCTTGGCCTGCCGGTACATTTTGATACCCTCTCCACCGGACTGTACCGGGCAATCGGCACGCGTCAGTCCGGCGTCGCGGCGGTGATCGCCACGGTGATTATGCTGATGGGGATGCTGACCCTGATGCTGGATATGAAGATGCTACGCGAGGCAAAACGTTTTGTGACCGTGGGCGGTAAAGGCGTGATGGAACGTCGCCGCAGCCTGGGACGCTGGCGCGCAGCCGCCGCCGCGCTGCCGCTGTTATTCGTCTTGTTGGGGATGGTGATTCCTCTGCTGACGCTGTTTCTGTCGACGATAATGATGCTGCCTGGCCGCTTCACCGCCGATAACTTCACTCTTGCTTACTGGATTGGGCACAACCTCGACACCGTCGCCCTGCGCAACGGCATTCTTCTGACGCCGGAATTCTGGCATACGGTCTGCAATACCTTGCTGATTGTCGGTTCGGCATCCGTGGCCTGCGGCGTGCTGGGTCTGCTGGTCGGCTATGTGGTGATGCGCTGCCACTTTCGCTGGGTGGCCGCCTGCCTGCGCCAGCTCACCTTCCTGCCTTATCTGGTGCCGGGTATCGCCTTTGCCGCCGCGTTTCTGTCGCTGTTTGCCGTAGCCCGGGGGCCGGTTCCGGCGCTCTACGGCACGCCGTTGATTCTGATCCTGGCGCTGATTGCGGAAAAAATGCCGTATGCCAGCCGCGCGGGTATTGCCGCAATGACTCAGTTAGGTAAAGAAGCCGAAGAAGCGGCGCGGATCGCCGGAGCAGGCTGGATCGCCCGCATTCGCCGTATCGTCATCCCTATTCAGGCGGCCCCTCTGGCAGCCGGCATACTGCTGCCGTTTATCTCCGGCATCAAAGGCGTCAGCCTGTTCGTCATCCTTGCCACTCCGGCAACGGACGTGCTGACCACCTGGTCCCTGCGCCTGATTGATTACAACTACCAGCAGGCGGCCAATGCCGTGGTGCTGATGATTGCGCTGATTTCATGGGCCGGCACGGTGATGATCCAGAAGATCACGGGTACCGGTCTGGCTGATAGTCTGGAGAAATAACATGCCCGCGATTTATTTAAACAATCTGACGAAAACCTATCCGGGCAGCGATGCTCCGGCGGTTAACGCCCTCAACCTGACGGTGAAAGACGGCGAATTTATGTGCCTGCTGGGGCCATCCGGCTGCGGCAAAACCACCATTCTGCGGATGATTGCCGGAATTGAGCACACCAGCGGCGGGGAGATCGCCATCGGCGATAAGATCGTCGATTCGGTGGATCGCGGTATTTACGTACCGCCGGAAAAACGCGGAATTGGCCTGGTCTTTCAAAGCTATGCCCTCTGGCCGCATATGACCGTGGAACAAAACGTTGATTTTGGCCTCCGCCTGCAAAAAATCCCCGCGACAGCGCGTATCGCCCGCCGCCAGGATGTCATGGAAAAACTGCGAATTGCCGATTACGCCAGGCGCTATCCGGCTCAGCTCTCCGGCGGCCAACAGCAGCGCGTTGCCCTCGCCCGGATGCTGGCGGTCAATCCCGGCGTACTGCTGCTGGACGAACCGCTCTCCAGCCTCGACGCCACGTTGCGCCTGGAGATGCGCGCCGAGCTACGCCGCCTGCATGAAACCTTTGGCACCACCATCGTATTTGTCAGCCACGACCAGTGGGAAGCCATGACCCTGGCCACCACGATCGCGGTGATGAGCGCCGGACAAATGCAGCAGGTGGGAACGCCGGATGAGATTTACACTACCCCGGCAAACCGCTTTGTTGCCGAGTTTATCGGCACGCCACGCCTGAATATGATCCCGCTTCACCAGCCAGACAGCGGGCTGGCGCAGCACCTGCAACGGCGCTTCGCGCTGTCCGGGCAGGCCCGACACTGCGGCATCCGCCCGGAAGAAATCGTCCTCAGCGACGCTTCAGACAACCACAGTATCCCGATGATTATCGATAACATTATGCCCACCGGCGGCAGTTGGGTGATTGAGCTGGTTGCCGGCGAGGACCGGCTGTTTCACTCCACGCAGATTCGACCTCGCTGGCAGGCTCGCCAGCAGGTGCATTGCCTGCTACCGACCGCGTCCCTGCACTTCTTTAATCACAACGGGCTACGTCACGACGTTGGCACGAATTAACCGGATACTGACTCCTGAGGAACCACTATGAAGCGTAATTTTACCGCCGTGTTGATCGCCAGCGCTCTACTGAGCGCGCCCTGTGTCCGGGCTGAAACCTTTAACCTTCAGGCACTGATCGCCGCCGCGAAGAAAGAGCCGCCGCTTACCGTGTATGCTTCCACCGGTAAAATCGTGCAACAGGCGAAAGCCTTCAGCGCGAAATATGGGCTACAGGCCAGCGGCGTAAAAGCCGATGCGCCGCAGATTATCGAGATTATGAGCCGGGAAGCCCAGGCGAAGAATGTGCGGGCCGATGTCGCCATTGTTGAGGATGCGCCTGCGGGGATGATTCAGCTACTGAATAAAGGCTATGTGCAGAGCTGGGTGCCGGACGATCTGAAAGGCCGCATCGCCGCCCGCTATCAGAAGCCGCTGACCGTGGTACTGGCCCCGAACGTGTTCGCCTATAATACCGCGCATCACGCCACCTGCCCGATTAACAATATCTGGCAGCTAACCGAATCCCAGTGGCACGGTCGGGTGGCCATGCAGGACCCCACCGGCAAACCGGCCTATACCGACTGGTTCAGCCAGATGGAAACCCACTACGACCAGCAGGTTCGCGACGCGTATCAGCAGGCATTCGGCAAACCGCTGAAAACCGATGAGAAATCGGCCACCGCGGCATGGGTGAAAGCGCTGGCGGGCAATGGCGTACTGCTGACCCATTCGGATAATGATGCCGCCTCCGCCATCGGCGCGCCGGATAGCAAAACCGACTTTGTCGGCCTGGTTTCCACCGCCAAATTCCGCGACAACAAGCTGGGAATGAAGCTTGGACTGTGCAGCGGATTAAAGCCGTTTATCGGCTGGAATTACCCGAGCCTCGGCGTAATCGCCACCGGCAGTAAAAGCCCCAATAGCGCGAAGTTATTTATTCACTATCTGTTGACCGCCGAAGGCATCGCGCCGCAGGGCATAGACGGCAAAATGTCCACCAACCAGACGGTCACACTCCCGGCCGATGAGGAGTCCGGCATTGAACAATATCGCGGCGAATTAATGGAATACCACACCGCTACGGTACAAAAGGACTGGCAAAGCCGCCAGAACTGGCAGGACTTCTGGAGCCTGAACGATAAAAAATAACGTTCCGGTACGGCGACAAAACAAAATATCTTTCATTCAGAACAGGCGGCACACACCTTGACCACTATCGATATTGAACAGCATGAAACGGCGCTCAAACGCATTATTGTCGCCGCCGGGGATACCGCCCTGCGCTTCTTCCTCTCCCGCAAAGCGGGCGAATATGCGCTTAAAGGCCCTCAGGACATTCTGACCGAGGCCGATACGTTCGTTGAAGGCGAGGTTGTCGGCGCGATTCGCGAGGCTTTTCCTGACGATCTGATTCTCGGCGAAGAGAGCGCCAGCCAGCCCGCCAGCGCGGAGAGCCTGTGGGTGGTGGACCCGATTGACGGTACCGCCAACTTTGCTCGCGGCATTGCCCATTTTTGCGTCTGCATCGCCTGGGTGTGTCGCGGCGTCACCGAACTGGGGGCAATTTATAACCCGGTAAGCCAGGAACTTTATCTGGCGCGTCGCGGCCGCTACGCGCTAAAAAATGGCCTGCCTCTGCACTGTACCGCGATTACCGACCCGCAGCGCGCCGCCGTGGAACTGGGGTGGTCGGCGCGTCACAGCCAGCGCCGCTACCTGGACGTCATGGCGTCCCTCCTCACGCTGGGCGCCAGCGTACGCCGCGGCGGCTCCGGGGCGCTGGCGCTGGCCTGGGTGGCGGAAGGCCGCACCGACGGATATATCGAGATGCATATGAACGCCTGGGATTGCCTGGCCGGACTGTTGCTGGTGCGTGAAGCGGGCGGGCGGACCGGCATCATACCCGATAGCGCCGAAGGTATCTTCAATGGCTTGCCGGTACTGGCCGTCGCGCCGGGCATCGCCGTCGCGCTGGCTCGCGCATCGGGCATTCCGCTGGCGCTCGATGCGCAGTCCTCCACCTCCGCTGCCGCGCAACCGCCGGGCGTGCGCTATCCTCGCCCGGCAATCAGTCTGATAGAGGAAGATTTTCCCGGCTGGGGGATGAATATTTACATCGGCGATTCCTGCGGGGTGAGCGATACAGCGTTGCTGGCGGAACATGATATCGGCATCGTCATTAACTGCGCGGTCAACCTTGATATTGACTGGGTGATCCTGCCGGAAGCGGCCACTGCGGCGCATCTGCTTTGCCACGGCGCAGGGCCGGTGCGCTACTATAAACTGGGGCTTGTTGATGGTGAGGGCAACGCGCCGGAGATGCTGCATGCGGGCTATCACCTGATGCGTTCGGCGCTGCTGCAACAGATCCCGAACAAAGCCTCCTACCGCAATCGTAAACGGGGCAACATCCTCGTCAACTGCCGCGGCGGTCGCAGCCGTTCCGTGGCGCTTGTCGCGCTGTTTATGCACCTGGAGTGCCCGGAACGCTTCCCGACTCTCGACGACGCCATCGCCCGGGTCCGCGACCGGCGTCAGCTCCATCCCGATGAATGGTTTGAAACGCCGAAACCGTCGCTGACTCGCCTGGCCGAACATGCCGTTATGCGCGAACGGGCAATTGCCGCCGTGGAGCAAGGCCATGAGCAATAACGCGCAGAACAACAATCCCGGCTTCGCCAGCGCCAGCGAGGTGGCGCGCCTGGCGGGCGTTTCCCGCTCGGCGGTGTCGCGCACCTTTACCCCGGGGAGAAGCGTTTCCGCCGAAACCCGACGCAAAGTGCTTGCTGCCGCAGAGGCGCTGAATTATCACGTCAACCACCTGGCGCGCGGCCTTTCCAAAGAAGCCAGCCGCCCGGTCTGTATTCTTGGCGGCAACCTGTCATCGCCTTATCAGTCCCGCCTGCTTGAGCACCTGACCCGCCGCCTGCACAAAGCCGGACGGGCGGTTATGGTGATTAACACCGATGACGGTGAAGCGAATGTCAGGGCGGCATTGCAGCAGACGCTGAACTATCGTTCGACCGCCACTATCGTGCTGTCGGGTAAACCGCCTGCGTCTCTGATCGAACAGTGCCTGCAAAGCGGACAGCAGGTGATCCTGATCAACCGCCAGGGGGAGTTTCCCAACGCAGAGAATATCGATATCGATTACAGCGCGACAATGAACGCGGCATTTGACCATCTGGTTGCCGCGGGATGCCGGAATCTGGCCATCGTCTCTTCCGCCGCCCGTTCACCAAGTATGGTGATCCGTGAAACCCGCTTTCTGGCGGCAGCCGCCGCAGCCAATACCGATGTGGCGCTTATCCGCCCCGGCAGCGCCAGCTACCAGACCGGCGTGCTCGCCGCACGGGAACTGTTAAACCAGAATACGCCTCCCGACGGTATATTCTGCGTCACCGACCTTATCGCCTGCGGCTTTATTGATGCCGCTCGTTACGAATTTAGCCTTCGCATTCCGCAAGATCTCTGTGTGATCGGCTTCGATGATATTGAGCAGGCCAGATGGCTGGGCTACCAGCTCACCACCTTCTCGCAGCCGCTGGCGGAGATGGCGGAAGCCGCATGTGAACGGATTCTCTCTCCCTGCGCGGACGCAGCGGGCAGCCAGTTGTTTGATGCGCGTCTGGTAAGACGCGGCACGCTGCGCCCGGCGGTAAATACGAAGGAGATGGTTTGAAATAGACGCCGGGCGGAAATATAGATTGCCTCCGTTTCGGCGACGACCACAACGGGCACGTTTTTTTGCGACCAGGCCCGCTGGAATACCATCAATGGGATGCCCTGCGCTCACTCTCAGGCAGGTAAATATTTTGAATATTCAGATGGTGCGACAGCTCGCGGAGAATGATCAGGTAGCTGATAAAATGCGGGTCATCCGGGAATGCCTCCTCCCGCCACGGACTGCCGGAAACCACATCGGCAACTCTGTTGAACAGATCTTCAATATCGCCCTGGGTCAGGGGATTAAGCTCACCCGCAATCCGCGAAATCGCTTTCAGATAATCGTCAGAACAGCGGAATGTCCCGGCAACGGCGTGTAACCCGGTCTCAGCCTGAATACAGTCTTCGATGGTTGCGATCGCCATCTCGACATCATAAGGCGAAGGGATCCTGTGACGGAAAAACCGCCCGGCCACGGAGGCATACCCGACTGGCAGGGAAATGGCTGGCGACGAGAATGTCACCTGGTCCGGGTGAATCGACAAAAATGCATTATTCATTGCTATCCTTCCTGAAGAAACTCGCTCGCTGTAACCGTATAGCGTAAATCCAGAGACCAGGCGTCGTCCAGCCTGATACGTGCCGATTTGCGCCAACCGAAAGCCATATTGCCGACGCCACCCGTCGTAATGCTGGTCAGTTGCGTTTATGGCTGGCTGAGCGGTTCTGTCAATCGGTGGTTTAAACGAAAATCTGATTCAGTTGATTCGCTTACTGAGCTGATACAGGCTGAAATATAAAGGATATAACCTTTTTATAATTTTCAGCCTCTGAAAAGCCCCTGACGAATAACGGACTCACCGC
>OKVQ01000154.1_pt1 | contig 40295 bp, 29 predicted proteins | sample 1606821 | NCBI WGS metagenome assembly OKVQ01 (sample SAMN03281009, study PRJEB24777) | human gut metagenome | isolation source: fecal sample PR192 from 1 month old female Indian infant, vaginally... | reverse complement strand
TGCCCGCTGAAACCGGCGAACCGGAGACCCGAAGACAAGGGCTGGACGCCAGGGATGGCGGACAGAGGCGAATCGAGGCATGACAAAATTGCCGGGAGTAATTTTGAACAGCGCTTGCGCTGGCCCTGAAAGGGCGAGTCCCAGGGATGGGACGAGTAGTACCGAGTTGAGCCGACCGCAGGCTGAGGGTCGGGAGGTGAGCGCAGTGCGCAGCACCGGTTTCTCTGCGGGACCGCGGGGATTGTAAAGGGAGAGACGGTTTTCTCCCCCTTTACCCGTTCACGGGCTACGGTCATCCATTTTCTGCGGGATTACGGTGAACGGAACCGGTGGCGCAGGGCCTGTATTTATGCGGTTTCCAGGTCCGGTAAGGCGTCAGCCGCCACCCGGCAAAAATGCGGGCATGATAGCTAAATGGGCTTGTTATCCCCCGGTGGCGCTACGCTTACCGGGGCTACGGGTCCTCAGCCGCCTGAAGGCGGGGAGCCCGATATTTATGGGATTCTCAAAATCATAATGTGGCAATATAAATGGCAAAAAAACAGAGGTTAATTTTGTGCATCTAAAAAATAGACACAACAAGATAAAGTCACCAGGCGTGATGAATATCTGAGCGGATGACTATAGCAGGCTATTCAGCGAGCGAAATTGAAGAACGCGTAGTGAGCGTAAAATGCATCAAGTCTGGCTTAATTTTGCGCATTTTATCATGAAATGATAAATATCAGTGATTATTCTGCCTGACCAGAGGTTAATGAGTGGTCTCTTATCCTGCACGGGTTCATATTGAAAGATAGCCATGTATCAAAAGCGTAATGAGGGACAAAAGATATGTATTATCGTTATATCTTATACGTTAAAATTACACGGTAAAATTATAACCTGTTGTAATTATTGAGGAATGCTGTTGGTTGGATGCACATAAGAATTTTCTCAAATCTGGCTACTGATCTGCGAGTTTTGTGCCTATTCTTAAGTACTAATCTGTAATTTCAGAATTTGACTGACAGTAGGGGAGTGATCAACCGTGTATCATCATAGATAAATGCCAGTGATACAATAATCTGACAGGAATCGATAGATTAATAACCATATGGGTGGGAATGATAATGGTGAGTTTGAAAGCAGTTATACCGGTTGCAGGGTTAGGGATGCATATGTTGCCTGCCACCAAGGCCATTCCAAAAGAGATGCTGCCAATTGTCGACAAACCGATGGTGCAGTACATCGTTGATGAAATTGTCGCTGCTGGTATTAAAGAAATTGTACTGGTGACCCATTCTTCCAAGAATGCCGTGGAAAACCATTTTGACACCTCTTATGAACTGGAAGCGCTGCTTGAGCAACGCGTAAAACGCCAGTTGCTGGCGGAAGTGCAGGCCATCTGCCCGCCGGGCGTCACCATAATGAACGTGCGCCAGGGGCAGCCGCTTGGTTTAGGCCATTCAATCCTTTGCGCCCGTCCGATCGTCGGCGACAATCCGTTTATCGTGGTATTGCCGGATGTCATCCTTGACGACGCCAGCGCCGATCCGCTGCGCTATAACCTTGCTGCAATGGTGGCGCGTTTTAACGAGACGGGCCGCAGCCAGGTGCTGGCAAAACGTATGGATGGCGACCTTTCCGAATACTCTGTGATTCAGACCAAAGATGCGCTGGAGTCCGAAGGCCAGGTTGCGCGCATTATTGAGTTTATTGAAAAACCTGATGAACCGCAGACCCTGAATTCCGATCTGATGGCGGTTGGCCGTTATGTGCTGTCCGCTGATATATGGCCGGAGCTGGAACGGACGCAACCGGGCGCCTGGGGCCGTATTCAGTTAACCGACGCCATCGCCGAACTCGCGAAAAAGCAGGCGGTCGATGCCATGTTAATGACCGGCGACAGTTACGACTGCGGTAAAAAAATGGGTTATATGCAGGCCTTTGTAAACTACGGACTGCGTAACCATAAAGAAGGGGCAAAATTCCGTGAGAGTATTAAAAAGCTATTAGCGTAATTTTGTACCCGGCGTTTTCAGGCGTATATGGATACCCTGAATAATTTGCGTTACAGGGAAAAAATGCGTCAGGCGTTTTTGCTCAGTTTTTGTGTTTGCTCAAAAAGCGAAGCCCTGAGACGGGCCGGGTTATTGCCCACGCTCAGGAAACGGGCAGTATGACGGCTATATAAACATCAACGGTTGCCGCGGTTTGTTAATAAACCGCGGTGCGAATCCGTTTATTTGCCTGAATGGCCGTGACGATTTGTCTTAATAGATTAGTAATGTAAAACAATGGGTTACATTTATTTTGTTATGTTGTATCGCTCTGGCGAGGCGGAAAACGTTCGGAGGTTTCTGGTAGTCAAAAAGAGTGCCTCATGATGGAATGGTCGGACTAGCTGAATTTAATCTTTGCTGATAACCACTTACCAGGATTTTTCTTAAAAAATAAGTCCTGAATCGCATGCGGTAGCAAAATAAAACTTGACTGAGATCATGTTTGCACATTAAACAACGGATAAGGTATGCACAATAATGTGAAGTTCATGGATGTGTATGCCCGGACTGACGTCGCAGTATAGACATTACGGACAGGAGAGATCGTCAAAGGATGAAAAGTAAATGAACTGGCAGCTTGTCACTTTTTTTGGCGATAGTACCGTGCTGTTACCCAGTGCGGCCGTGTTGTTTATCGTCCTTTTATTGCGCAGGGATTCAACGTCAGTGGCCTGGCAGTGGGCGCTGGTGTTTGGCATTACTGGCGCAATAGTTTGCGCATCAAAACTGGCCTTTATGGGGTGGGGAATAGGGAACCGCGAGCTGGATTTCACCGGTTTTAGCGGGCACACGGCATTATCCTCCGCTTTCTGGCCCATTCTTTTATGGCTGCTCTCTTCACGCGCTGTACCCGTTGTGCGTCTTTTTTCGGTTTTGTTTGGTTATGCCTTAGCCGGGTTGGTGGGTTACTCACGATTAATCATTCATGCCCATTCACCCTCGGAAGTGGTTGCCGGTTTACTGTTAGGCGCGGCAGGAAGTGCCTTATTCCTGATGCTGCAATTGCGTGCCAGTGGCGTACATACCGCGCCGCTGTCGTGGGGAAGCCTGGCAAGCGTGCTGATCATTCCCGTGGTGCTGTTGAACACCGGAGCAAAAGCGCCAACGCAGTCTTTATTAGCGGAGATTGCGGTTAAGATCGGCCCGCTGGACAAACCCTTTACCCGGGCCGATCTGCATAAGCGTTTTTACTGACAGAAACGGGCAACGGTGTGGGGAGTACGCTTCGCCACACCGTATGAATGGAGCCCTTCTATGGCGGGGCGTGCGGCGGTGTCGCATTTCATATTCATGAAATAGATTGATGATATGACATTGTGCGCAACAATTAGCATAATGATAATCAACCAGGATGTATCCTAAATAATGTGTCAGGCCAGATATCGAATTTATTAATGATAACAACAGTTGGATATAATTGTTTTTACTATTAAATCTTGTAGTTGACTAATTATAATTAATTTGCAAGTAAATCAACACAATTAATGTGGAAAAAAGATAGTAAAATCATACTGTTGTGATTTTTTAAGCAATGATGGTTAGAACGTGTTTATAGGTATTTGACGGCAAACAATATTGTCATGAGACCCTTTGCTTATGCCGACTGCATGGGAGTAAATAATCAAAATTACACTCCCAATTGACGGCAGAATCTCGTAAACTTATTGCCGAAAAATTGATTACCTTGCTGTATTAATTGCCGATTCGCTGACGCGATCGGTTGAATTTAAACGGAATTAAATGAACGAAGAAGTACAGTGCATTGGTAGCTGTTAAGCCACGGGCGGTAGCGTACCTGCTGACTGGGCTTTGCCGTTTGTTGTTACACTCATCTCATGCGAACAAAATTCTTAAAGTCGTCCCCCACAGGTGATTATCCCCACAAGCTGTATATACTAACGCCTTTGTCAGCAGGCCCGCTGTTGACTGGCATAACGCATGCGGGAGAAATCTTTGTGCGCGCTCTGCTATGGAATGGCCTTTAATGATAATTTCGCTTACATTTATGTACGGCACGCTCGCTGCTATAAAGCGGAGCAGGCATGATCCCTGGATGGCGTCCATGTCTGAGTTTGCTGCCGCCATAACAAAATTTGTCGCATGAACTTAGCAGGGGTGGCGCAAGAGAGCGCTGCGTCTATCAGTGTTTCCCTTGTTGTATCGGCTTGCGGAAACGGGGCTTAAATGGATCTTGTTCAATGATAAAAATTACGCGAATCGCACTGGCTCTGGGACTGCTTGCGTCTACCAGCTCACTTGCCTGGGCCTCCGGCCTGGTATTGAATGACAACGAGCTGCGTAACGACCTGGCATGGCTCTCCGATCGTGGCGTTATTCACCTCAGCCTGTCCACCTGGCCGCTGAGCCAGGAAGAGATTAACCGGGCGCTAAAAAAAGCAAAACCGTCCTACTCTTCTGAACAGATTGTTCTGGCGCGAATCAACCAACGTCTCGATGCTTTAAAAGCGGATTTTCGCGTAAGCGGTTATACCTCAACCGATAAGCCGGGCACGCCGCAGGGATTTGGTCAGAACCAGCCTGCCGATAGCTCTTTGTCACTAGCCTTTAATAACAGTGGCGAATGGTGGGATGTTCACCTGCAGGGGAATGTTGAAGGCGACGAACGGATCAGCAACGGCTCACGTTTTAACGCTAACGGCGCTTATGGCGCGGTGAAGCTGTGGAACCAGTGGCTCTCCTTCGGCCAGATGCCGCAGTGGTGGGGGCCGGGTTATGAAGGCAGCCTGATTCGTGGGGATGCCGCTCGCCCGATGACCGGCTTTTTAATGCAGCGCGCCGAACAGGCCGCGCCGGAAACCTGGTGGCTGCGCTGGATTGGCCCGTGGCAGTATCAGATTTCCGCCAGCCAGATGAATCAATATACCGCCGTGCCACATACCAAGATTATCGGTGGACGTCTGACCTTTGCGCCGTTCCAGTCATTAGAACTGGGCGCATCACGCATTATGCAGTGGGGAGGAGAGGGGAGACCGGAGTCGTTAAGCAGTTTCTGGGATGGTTTCACCGGGAATGATAATACCGGGACGGATAATGAACCGGGTAACCAGCTTGCAGGCTTTGATTTTAAATTTAAGTTAGAGCCAACCCTGGGATGGCCAGTGAGCTTCTACGGTCAGATGATCGGTGAAGATGAGGCTGGGTATTTGCCATCCGCGAATATGTTCCTGGGTGGCGTGGAAGGGCACCACAGCTGGGGTAAAGATGCGGTGAACTGGTACGTGGAAGCCCATGATACGCGTACCAATATGAGCCGTACAGGTTACAGTTATACGCACCATATCTATAAAGATGGTTACTATCAGCAAGGCTATTCGCTCGGAGATGCGATGGGCGGTGATGGTCAACTCTTCGCCGGTAAAGTTGAACTGGTCACCGAAGAAAACCAGCGCTGGAGTGCGCGTCTGGCTTATGTAAAAGTGAATCCGAAAAATCAGTCGATTAATAAGGCTTTTCTGCAAGCGGATACCCTTAAAGGGATCCAGTTAGGCTGGAGCGGCGATGTGTATAAATCTGTGCGCCTGAATACGTCTCTCTGGTACACCGATGCAGATAACAGCGATAGCGATGATGTGGGTGTGAGCGCCGGGATTGAAATTCCCTTTAATTTATAGCCTTAACGCAGCGGCGGGAAAAGCTACTGTCGTCAGGGGATTAAAAACTTTTGGTTTATTGATGATATGACATTATGACGAAAAAAATTGTTAGATTTTCTGCATTGGCATTAGCGATAGGGTTTTTATCCGGTTGTACGATTATGCCGGGCCAGGGGTTAAACAGCCTGCGAAAGAATGTGGTTGAGCTACCGGATAGCGATTATGACCTGGATAAGCTGGTGAATGTTTACCCCATGACGCCGGGGCTTGTGGAGCAACTGCGTCCTGAACCGGTGATTGCACGCTCCAATCCTCAGTTAGATAGCCTGCTAAAAAGCTATGAGTACCATATTGGCGTTGGCGATGTGCTCATGGTCACCGTATGGGATCACCCGGAACTGACCACGCCTGCTGGCCAGTACCGTAGCGCCAGCGATACCGGCAACTGGGTGAACTCAGACGGGACGATTTTCTATCCGTATATTGGTAAAGTCCAGGTTGCAGGTAAAACGCTCAGTCAGGTACGCCAGGAAATTGCCAGCCGCTTAACTACCTATATTGAAAGCCCGCAGGTGGATGTTAGCATTGCCGCGTTTCGTTCGCAGAAAGCCTATGTGACGGGAGAGGTAAGTAAATCTGGTCAGCAAGCGATTACAAATATTCCGCTGACGGTGATGGATGCAATTAACGCTGCCGGAGGACTTGCCGCTGATGCAGACTGGCGGAATGTGGTGCTGACGCATAACGGTAAAGATACCAAAATTTCACTGTATGCACTTATGCAGAAAGGCGATCTCACCCAGAATCGCCTCTTGTACCCCGGCGATATTTTATTTGTGCCACGTAACGATGATCTTAAAGTCTTTGTGATGGGGGAAGTGGGTAAACAGAGCACACTGAAGATGGATCGTAGTGGGATGACGCTTGCGGAAGCTCTGGGCAATGCGGAAGGGATGTCTCAACAATATAGTGATGCCACCGGAGTGTTTGTTATTCGTCAGTTAAAAGGTGATAAGCAGGGTAAAATTGCTAATATCTACCAGCTTAATGCCCAGGATGCATCGGCGATGGTTCTGGGGACAGAATTCCAGCTACAGCCGTATGATATCGTTTATGTGACAACTGCGCCGTTGGTGCGTTGGAACCGTGTCATTTCACAACTTGTGCCGACCATCACTGGTGTACACGATATGACAGAAACCGTTCGCTATATTAAGAATTGGAATTGATTATGTTTGACTCGATTCTGGTGGTTTGTACTGGAAATATTTGCCGTTCGCCAATTGGTGAGCGTTTGCTACGCCGGTCTTTGCCTAATAAGAGAATTGATTCGGCTGGTGTTGGTGCATTAGTAGGTTATCAAGCAGATGAATCAGCAATACGCATTGCAAAGAAGCATGGTCTATCCCTTGATGGTCATAAAGGAATACAATTTACGTCTTCTTTAGGTCGTCAGTATGACTTGGTTTTAGTTATGGAGCATAGCCATTTAGAACAAATAAGTCGAATTGCCCCTGAGGTGAGAGGGAAAACGATGTTATTTGGGCATTGGCTTGGAGGGAAAGAAATACCCGATCCATATAGAAAAAGCGATGAAGCATTCGAATCAGTATATCAATTGATTGAACAGTCTACCAAACTTTGGGCTGCTAAATTAGGTGTGTAATCTCGGGAAACACGTCATGAATTCTGTCTCAACAAATAAAACAAATGTATCCGGAACTGAAGAAATCGATATTGGACGCCTAATTGGTGAACTTATTGATCATCGTAAATTGATTATTGCTGTCACCTCCGGATTTACACTATTAGCAGTTTTGTACGCATTATTGGCAACACCAATTTATCAAGCTGATGCATTGGTGCAAGTAGAACAAAAACAAGGAAATGCAATATTAAGTAGCCTAAGTCAAGTCCTGCCTGATAGTCAACCTCAATCTGCACCAGAAATAGCATTGCTTCAATCAAGAATGGTGTTAGGTAAAACAGTAGATGATTTAAACTTACAAGCACAAGTAAAACAGAATTATTTTCCTTTAGTCGGTCGCGGGTTGGCAAGGTTGATGGGTCAAAAGCCAGGGAACATTTCTGTTAGTCGACTTTATCTACCTACTAATAATGATATTGATGATGATAATGCCCCTAAGATAATCATCACTGTTGAAGATGAAAAACACTATAGAATCGATGGGGATAATTTTAGTGCTGAGGGTACGGTTGGTGTATTGTTTAACGGAAACGGTATATCTCTACTAATCCAGTCAATTGATGCGACTCCTGGTGATGCTTTTACTATTAGTCAAATTTCACGTTTGAAAGCTATTACTGAACTTCAGAAGGTTCTAAATGTTTCAGATCAAGGGAAGGATACTGGAATGTTAAATCTAACGTTAACTGGCGATAACCCTGATTTAATTGCAAGTATATTAGATAATATTAGTCAAAACTATCTTGCTCAAAATATATCTCGCCAAGCTGCTCAGGACGCAAAAAGTTTAGACTTTTTAAGTGAACAATTACCTAAGGTAAGAAATGATTTAGATATAGCAGAAGATAAACTTAATGCTTACAGAAAACAAAAGGATTCGGTAGACTTAAATATGGAGGCAAAGTCCGTACTTGATCAAATTGTAAATGTTGATAATCAGCTTAATGAGCTTACATTCAGAGAGGCTGAAATATCGCAATTGTATACAAAAGAACATCCAACATATAAGGCTTTAATGGAGAAACGGCATACACTTCAGGAAGAAAAAAATAAACTTAATAACAGAGTGAGTGGAATGCCTTCGACGCAACAAGAGGTTTTACGATTAAGTAGAGATGTTGAATCAGGAAGAGCAGTTTATCTGCAATTATTGAATAGACAGCAGGAATTGAGTATCGCAAAATCAAGTGCAATAGGAAATGTTCGCATTATTGATAATGCGGTTACTGAACCTAAGCCTGTGAAGCCTAAAAAAGTGTTAATTGTTGCTGCGGGGATATTATTTGGTGCAATCCTATCTATAGGATTAGTTTTAATCAGAGTATTCCTGCGCCGTGGAATCGATTCTCCTGAACAGCTTGAAGAAATTGGGGTCAACGTTTATGCAAGTGTCCCCGTATCAGAATGGTTAGCTAAAAACAATCGTAGAACAAATCGTATTCGTAAAAATCAGTCTGAAACTTTGCTAGCTGTTGAAAATCCAGCAGATCTGGCGGTTGAGGCAATAAGAAGCTTAAGAACAAGCCTACATTTTGCAATGATGGAATCTAAAAATAATGTCTTGATGATTTCAGGCGCAAGCCCAAATGCAGGTAAAACTTTTATAAGCACAAACTTAGCTGCAACAATTGCTTTAACTGGTAAGCGTGTTCTTTTTATTGATGCGGATTTACGAAAAGGCTATGTCCATAAAATGTTTGGTCGCCAAAAAGAACAAGGTTTATCCGAGTTTCTGTCTGGCCAAGTTGAAATTGATTTAACCATTGAAAGAGTTGAGGAAGGAGGATTTGATTATATCAATCGTGGTCAAATACCGCCTAATCCAGCTGAATTATTAATGCATCCACGGTTTGAAAAACTATTGTCGTGGGCATCTCAACACTATGATTTAATAATAATTGATACACCGCCTATTTTAGCTGTAACTGATGCGGCGATCATTGGTAGATATGCTGGTACATCTTTGCTCGTAGCGCGATTTGAGGCAAATACAGCTAAAGAGATCGATATAAGTATGAAACGATTTGAACAAAGTGGTGTATCTATCAAAGGTTGCATATTGAATGGTGTAGTTAAAAAAGCTAGTAGTTATTATGGATATGGATATAATTACTATGGTTATTCATATTCAGATAAAGAAGGGAAAAATTAAAATAGATTGACCCTAAAAATAGGGTCAATTACAAAAATTTTGAAGTGATTAATATACGATATTTTTAATTTATATTATTTTACGTATTATAAATTATAGGTGGTATTGTGACTTTTAAAGAAATATATATAGATCCTCGGTGGGAAAATGCTGGTGGGATTGGTACTTTTTATGAAAATATAAATAGTATTAATAAATACAGACATATTGATATTGAAGGAAAACCATATAATCCCAAGGATTGCTTCTATTCAGCAAAAGCAATTTCTAAATTAAATGATGCAGTAGTGTTCTTTCCTGGATATATACCACCTTTGTATTCTAAGAACTCATTTGTTTTTACAATTCATGATTTAAATCATCTTGATAGGCAAGAAAATTCAAGCTTTACTAAGAAAATATTTTACAATACAGTAATTCGGCATGGTTGTAGAAAAGCAGATTATATTTTTACTGTTTCAGATTTTTCGAGAAGTAGAATCATCGAATGGTCTGGAGTTGACGAAAAGAAAGTTATAAATGTAGGAAATGGGGTATCGAGTAGCTTTTCCCCTTACGGTGAAAAATTAGAACTCAACTATAATTATATATTATGTGTTAGTAATAGAAAGGGTCATAAGAATGAAATTGGTACGCTTTTAGGATATCACAAGGCTGATATAGATCCCGAAATTAAACTCGTTTTTACGGGGTTACCCAATTCCATATTGAAAGATAAAATTGAAGAATTGGGACTTAATGAGCGTGTTATTTTTACAGGTTATTTATCTGAGGAAGAACTGCCGAAATTATATCGTTCAGCATTAGCTTTAATATTTGTATCCTTTTACGAAGGATTTGGTCTACCCGTTATTGAGGCTCAAGCAAGTGGTGTGCCTGTTGTAACGTCATATGGTTCTGCACTTGAAGAGGTTGCGGGTAATGCATCATATTTGGTTGATCCACAATCTGTGGTTGATATATCTAAAGGATTATCTCAGATCTGTAATAACAATGTATTGAGGGCAAAACTAATTGAAAATGGATTAGTTAATTGTAAAAAGTACAATTGGAATTTAACTGCACAGTTAGTGGATAATTATCTTAATAAATTAGTATAATTAGCTGAGTTTTATCAAGATGTTTTGGAATATAACAATTAATTTAATTCTATTGGGATTATATGAGTACTAGTAAAGATACATTCTTAGTTGATATCATTTGTCCTGTATATAACAAGTCAAAAGTTATAGAGGTGTTTCTTAATTCGTTTAAGCAAAATCTTCCAAATAAATATTTTAATCTTATTTTAATAAACGATGGTTCAACTGACAAAACAAGTCATATAGTTTCTAATTATTTATGCGACAATATCACCATTGTGAATAAAAATAATGAAGGAGTGTCTATAGCAAGAAATAATGGATTGGAAAGAGCAAGTGCAAAATATATCTGGTTTTGTGATCCAGATGATGAAATTATAGCTGATGGAGTGGCACTAGTTAATATGCTTCAAAAAGAAGATGCTGACCTATATGTTTTTTCTTACATGGAAAGTAATTTCACCAATAGTAAATTTAAACAGTGTAATTTCTATAGCAATGAATCTTTAACATTTAAGGAATACTTACTGAAATATGATTACTTTAGCAAGACTAATGGTATAAGTACCTTATGGAATAAGGTGTTTAAAAGATCCACTATCGGGGAACTTATTTTCGATAAAACATTATCAAATGCAGAAGATCGCATGTTTAATATCAATGTGTTATCTCAAAGAGGTAAATGTCGTGTATGCAATATAGCTATTTATAATCATATTATTTACGATGAAGGAACATTAAGCACAATTAAAAGTAAAAAGAAATTTGAAAACGTGAAAAAAGTAAATGAAAAAAATATACAAGTTTTGTCAAGCTTAAAAAAAGATGTTACATATGAACAGAAATTAAATATACTAATTCTATGTAAAGAACTTTTGCTGCTTGGTAAAAATGAAGCTCATCATTTTTATTTTAATCAACATCATGAAAAAAAAATCAAGATATTTCCATTAATTAAGGTAAGTGAGTTTTTTTTCATGATTCCTAAGAATCAGTATATTTTTAATCTTTTGAAAAATATTAAACATATATTTAAAAATTAATAAGGTGAATTTATGAAAAGGTTAAACAAAATGAAATGGTATTTAATAGCTTTCTTATGTTGTCCTTTTCATGCTTATGCTGATAATTTTCTTTTAGGAGTTAACACTCACCCGCAGTCATTTCCCGGGGGGGCAAATTCTTTTATTAAATATATTAGAGTAACTGATGTTAATTCAATTAGAACCGATTATCCCTGGTATCAGGTTGAAAAAAGAAAAGGGAAATATTCAACGCCAGATAAAAATATAGAACAATCAATTTCTCTTGCAATAAATAATAACATCCGCCCTGTATTAATTTTAGGTTACGGCAATGCGTTATATACCAAAAAAAGTACTGTTAATCCCCGAATGAAACCCATTGGTGATAAGGCTGTCTCGGCTTATATCAACTATGCAACATGGACAGCGAAACATTTTGATAACAAGCATATAGTTTACGAAATTTGGAATGAATGGGTTCAAGGGGGAGGTGGTGATAAAAAAATTACTTTAAGTAAAGCTTCAATGAATAGTTACTCTAATATCATTAACAAAACCTGCAATGCAATAAAAAAAGTTGATAAAACAAGTACTGTTATTTTTGGCTCGACAAGTCCTTTTGATAATAAATCGAATTTATGGCTTAAAGGTCTTTTTAGCATGATTAATATGGAATGCATAGATGGAATATCATTTCATGCGTACCACTACTATCCGCAAAGAAAGCAGATAAACGCTGATAGTGTTGTAAATAAGTTAGATGAGTTGCAACAATCGCTTCAAAAAATTAATAAAGATGGGAAATATATACCCTTTTATATCACGGAAATTGGTGTACCAAGTATAACTCGTGCCAAGTATAATGAATATGATATTCGAGATTATTTCAATAAACTAATTCCACTATTGATTTCCAAAAAATATATTAAAGGAGTATGGTGGTATGATTTAATTGATGATGGCAATGATAAAGATAATATTGAACACAATTTCGGTATATTTAGTTTTGATAAACAGAAAAAACCTATTATAAAAAGTTTTCAAACGATAGCTGAGGATTTAAAAAAGGATTCAACTGGGGTGAATAAAAAATCATGAATTTAACAAGAACGTTAGTGCAATCACCTGATATACGTGTTGTATTAGCTATATCATTTTTATGCTCAGTTGCGTTATATGTTTCCCCATTAGTGGGGCTATACTTAACAATATTATTTTTTCTATTTGTAAAAGTAGATAGTGTTATTTTTCGTATTCCTGCTGAATTATTTGCAATTCTATGTATGAGTATTATTTCGGCATCAATTCAAGTTGGATACGGACATGGGGATGATTATTATAATGTTTATATACCTGCATATGAGTTAATAAAACATGGAGAAAGTATATTTTCTTTTTTTTCAGGCGGAGTTGAATTTGGCCTTCCCCTATTTTTCTATCTCTTAAATAAGGTATTCCCGGACGTAAATTACATCCAGTTAAGTGGAATTATAACTTTTATCTATGCGTCACTTTTTATTATTTGGATAGAGCGGTTTTTCTTAAAAAATATCGATGATAAATATAAAGGTGTCGCAATTGCCTCCCTATTAATATTTTTTAACTACTTAGTACTAGTACATCTGATGCGTCAATCAATGGCGACCATATTTGTATTGTTTAGCATAGGATATTTTTTAGAATTAAATAAGAAAAAGGGCGGAGTGTTTTTTATTATTGCTTGTATTTGTCATTTATCATCAGCAATTATTATCCCTCTTTTTTTAATACTGTTAAGTGAGAAAAAATTTCTTAAAATATCAATTACTGCATTTATAATATTTGCAGTTGTTATGTTTAAGATTGTTGTCGGTTTTATTGTTGCGCATAATATTTTCGGTGTTGCAACGTATAAAATGGCTGTATATCAAGATGATGTGATTGAAACTACAGCAGGAGCAGGTTTCATCTTACATTTCATCGTGTTATTCATTTTGTCTCGCTTTGATTTTACTGATGAAAATCAAAATTATAAAAGTCTTATTTTTTATTCATGTCCTGCTTACCTATCTTTAACAGTAATACCTTTCGCATCTGACAGATTATTTATGCCGATAACAGGTTTCATCTTAGGGGGACTTTTTTTTGTTTGTTTCAAACGGTATATAACAATTTTCAGACTGTTATTGGTTGGTTATTGTATTATAAGATTTCTACGGCTTGGGCCATATTCTGATAATATCTACGGGCTATGGTTTAATTATTCTTGGCTAGGAAGTATCTTTATATAAAGAGGTTGAGATGGAGAATAAAAAACAGGAAATAATTATACTTCATGATGTTGATGGTCGTATTTATTTTGATGCACTTAAAAAGCTTGAACAAGATGGAGTGATCTCTAAAATTATATTTAGAGAAACCTCTGTTATAAAAAAAATACTTTCGACAATTCTTAAAAAGAAAGATTTTAGGATATGGTTAAAAAGAGGACTATATAATTTATTATTTAGATTGCAACTTCCCTTTATAAAGAATAAAACTATTGTATTTGGCATTGCACCATATAATATTAGATTTCTATTTTATGGGTTACTTGCTATAAGAAATCACGTAATTTACCATACATCATGGCCCTATTGGTGGGGAGATAATGTACCATATTCATATCATGGGAAAAATAAGCTATTAAGAAAAATATATAAGTATTATTTAAACAAATTCAATTTTACTATAGTGGCAGTTACTGAACCTTGTTTGACAAGTCTGTCTACGCAGTTATCGACTTCAATTAACAAGAAATTCATACCACATTCAGTAAATATTGAATTATTTAGCGATTCGTCATGTAAAAGTAACAATTTTCACAATGTATTATTTGTAGGAAGGTTGGTAAAGGAAAAGGGTGTATACGAAATAGCTGAAGCAATAAAAAGATTAGACAATTCATATTCATTTACATTTGCTGGTTCAGGGATTGAGGAAAACAACCTAAAGAATAAGCTTGCCCATTACAATAACGTATCATTTACAGGCCATATAAGTGATAAAATTACGATATCAAATATATTTAAACAACACGATATCCTCGTTTTACCATCAAAAAAAATTAATGGATGGGAAGAATTGTTTGGATTGGTCATCATTGAAGCGATGGCATGTGGTATGATAGTTATTGCTAGTGATCATATCGGCCCGAAAGGCATTATTAAAGATGGTGTGAATGGTTTTTTAATCTCTAATGATAATCTCACCGATGACTTAGTGGCGAGGATTATCTCTTTAAACCAAGGTAAAGGGGAGTTAGAAACAATGAGGTTAAAAGCCAGAGACACTGCTATCGAGTATAGTATTGATATAATAAAAGAAAAATGGCTCGAGGTATTAAATGAATATAAGTCTTAACAATCTCCCTTCAAATTTATTCTCTGGGCAGGTATGTTTTTTCTTTCCCTCTAAGATTGTTGGGGGGCATGAGTTGATGGCAATTGAGCTAATTAAAGAATTCAACAAAATAAGTGTGCCGATAAAAATAGTTTTTTTAACACAGAATCGCGAAATTCAGGATAGGATTCAACAGGCTAAAATTGATGCTGATTTTTTGGGTTTAAATATTTGTCAGCCCAAACTAGAATTTCTACATACCACTCTGAATATACTATACCTTTTTAAAGTTAAAAATATTATTAATCAAATTAGAGAGTTCTCGCAAGGCAGTATTATTATCGTTCAAGGTGATATAGAGTTGGGTTCTGCATATATTAAATTAGCAAATAAAAAAGATATTGATTTATATTCATATATTCCATATGCTCATTCAGCCAAAAAAATGGGTAAGGCTTTTTATTTTTTTCGCGATTTAATTTATCCATCACTTTATAAAAAAGTTAATAAATATATAACAATAAGTAACCAATTTAAATTTGATTTAGAAAAATATAATAAAGATGCTGATATTTATATTGTTGAAAATAAAGTTAGACAATTAGATAACATTAAAGAATTAAGAGCTAATAACAAAAAAATTAACGGTAAATTTAATATTGCTATAATTGGAAGAGTTTCTTTTAAGCAAAAGGGTCATGATATTCTAGTCGACGCTTTGTCATTGCTAGAAGAAAAATATATAAAAAATATTAAGTTGCATGTTGTTGGCGATGGTAATGATCTCATGAAACTCAATACTCTTCTGTCTCAGAAATGTCCAATGTTAGAAGTTATCTATCATGGATGGTCGAAGGAACCATGGGAAAAAATTTATGATGTCGAGCTAGTTGTTATTCCTTCGCGTTTTGAAGGGGTACCATTAGTTATGCTTGAAGCAATTGAACTTGGGATTGATATTCTAGCTTCTAACACTGATGGAATGGTAGATTATCTATCAGCTAATGAACTATTTAATAACGTTAACGATCTTTCAATGAAAATTGTACAAATAATGGGGAAATAATTAACTACTACTGTACTAATTTCAAAGTAAATACACTTTTCAAATGCTTAAAAATTATTATACTTTTTTAAGTAAAAGTGATGATGTTTATGAAACTAATTTTTTTGATCGCTTTGATAGCATTGCCATATATGAAAACTATTTTTTTTAATTATTTCTGAATTATTAAAAGGTTGATATGAAAATTTACTATTTCAAAGATCCTGTCGGCAATTTTGGCGATGATTTAAATGCTTGGCTTTGGGATTACATACTTCCTGGATTTTTTGACGAAGATGATTCTATACGTATTTCAGGAATCGGTACTATTATTAATACATCTATGCCACCGGCACGGAAGTGGGTTGTATTTTCTAGCGGCGTTGGTTATGGTTATCCCCCTAAAAATTTTGGTAATTCTGATTGGAATATTCTGTGTGTGCGAGGACCGCTGTCTGCCAAAGTTCTTGGTCTTGACTCTAGTAAGGCAATAACGGATGGCGCGGCGTTATTGAATACACTTGATGAATTCAAACCATTACCTGATAGTGAACGGAACGGTGTGATATTTATCCCACATCACCATGCTCTACTTTCTGGTCAGTGGGAGTCTGCATGTAATTCAGCTGGCGTGGAGTTTGTGAATCCTCAGTGGGATTCAAAAATTGTAATACAAAAAATCAGGCATGCAAAGTTAGTTCTTGCTGATGCAATGCACGCCGCTATTATAGCCGACGCTATGCGTGTTCCATGGATTCCTGTAATTACTTCTCCCCAAATAAATACTTTTAAATGGCTGGACTGGCTGCAAACTATCAATGTGCAATATTCTCCGATAATCCTAGGTTCAAGCAGTTTTAGAGAGTCCATTAGAAGCCAAACATTATCTTTATATGGTGAGAATTATTATATTAAATCTCTCTCACCTGAGGATTGCTTATCTGATTTCTATAAGAAGAGAAACATAAAATCTAAAGTGTGGTGGCGTAACTATAAAATTATGACTGAGAGAATGGTCTTCTCTCTACCTAATAAACTATTATCTAACAGTTTTGTTGATGATAATTTTAATAAAAGATTTTTAGAGTCGGCGACACGAAAACTTATAAGTTTAAAAGGAAATAATGGTTTCTTAAGTGAAGATAACTATTTCTACCGTAATGTAGAGCGATTATTGGAATGTAGAGAGAATTTACAGAAACTGAAATAAATTTCCCCCTCTCAATGAGAGGGGTAGGATTTTTTATGAAACCAAAAGTGTCTTTATTTAGTATTGTTTGGTACTTTATTAGTAATGTATTTCCGGCTCTAAGTGCTTTTATTATTTTTACTTTTGCATCCCATTCGATAACATCAACAGAACTTGGTAGTATTACATTATGTACTACTATAATTTCTATTTTAATAAATTTTAGTGCGGTTGGTTTTGGTGATACTATAATTAATAACTCTGATATTGATAAACGTGAAATTGATGCGATTTTTACTCTAATATTTAGCTTGAGTTTAACTTTTTATATATGTTCTGTCTTAGCTCTATATTTTTTTCAGTCATTCGGTGTAAGTATTTTAGTCGTACATATTTATCCATTTTTGGGTGTCAAGCTTTTATTGGACTCCATTACCTTTGTACCGTTAGCTATTCTCTCAAAAAAAATGGAGTTTAAGAAAATTGCTTTTAGAACTATCCTTTGTTCAACATTATCCGTTCTAATTTCTGTGCCAGCACTTGCAATTGGTAGCGGTTTTTATGCAATAATAATCAGCCAGATAACAACAAGTATAGTTAGTTTTTCAGTACTTTGGCTTTCTGCAGGATATATACCTCAGTTAATTTTCTCTTTAAAACCGCTTAAACGATTTTTTAAATTTGGTATAAATAATTGCCTCACAAAGATAGTCAATTCATTCAATTTTGATAATATATTTATTGGTGTCTTTGGAAGTTTAGCTACATTAGGAATTTATGGGTTTGGTAAGCGAATACTTAGTATTTTTACTGATATTATTAGTAGTGCTATTTCGAATGTATCTTATCCTGTATATGCTTCTTTAAATAATGGAAATGATCAAAAACTGCAAGATGTTTTTTTAACAACAGTATATTTTTCAGTTTTAATTAGTATGCCTATATTTTCAGGTCTAATATTGATCTCTGATGATATTGTCCCTTTAATTTTTGGTAAGCAATGGATCATTGCTATCCCAACTTTAAAATTATTTTTTGTTTTTGGCTTTCTGGCATGTATTGGTAGCCTTCAGTTGTCTCTGATTAAAGCTAAAGGAAATACTGATTGGATACTGAAATATCAATTGTTTCAGCAGGCGAGTACGGGTGCACTTGCTCTTTTTTTAGCTAAATATGGTCCGCAAGTTGTCATAATGAGTATAGTAATTAAAACCTATATTACATGGCCATACACGATTTACTATATAAGTAAATTACTGAATATATCACCTATAAAATACTCATGTGTGATTTTAAAACCTATTGTCTCATTATTTTTCATGACATTATCTTTCTATTTGTTTAAATTTTTTATTGCGAATTTAAATATTTTTGTTTATTTGTTTTTGCAAGTTTTAAATTGTGCGCTTGTCTATATTTTTGCTAACTTTATTTTGTTTAATAATGATATGAAAAAGCTATTTTCGATGTTAAAGTCAAAATCTGTTAAAGTTTAAAAAGTTAGGATGCTATTATTTCTATCGTTTTATTGTGATGTAAGATATTTTTGCCTATGGGTGTTTTTTATAATATTAATTATTAATTATTAATTATTGTTTATTTGCTGAGTAACAAAAATTATATATAAATGTGTGGCGCATATTATAAATGATGATCACACTACTATCCAATTTTTAGGAGTATATATGCTGCAGGGTTATAACATTGGTATTGTTGCTGATTGGTTGGTTTCTTACGCAGGAGCTGAACGTGTAATCAAAGAGTTTATTGAAATTTATCCGGATGCAAATCTTTATTCAGTCATTGATTTTTTATCAGATAAAGCCCGTAAAGAATTAGGTAATAAAAATATTTCTACAACTTTTATTCAAAATCTACCAAAAGTGAAAGAAAAATATCAACTCTATTTACCATTAATGCCTTTGGCTATCGAACAATTAGATGTTTCTTCTAATGATATTGTAATCTCTAGTAGTCATGCGGTGGCCAAAGGCATTTTAACTGGTCCAGATCAACTACATATTAGCTATGTTCATTCTCCGATACGTTATGCTTGGGATCTTCAGCATCAATACTTAAAAGAGGCAGGATTAACAAAAGGCATTAAGAGTAACATTGCACGGTTTTTATTACATAAAATTAGATTATGGGATTATCGTACTTCCAATGGTGTTGACCATTTTATTGCTAATTCGAATTTTATAGCTAGACGCATAAAAAAAGTTTATGGACGTGATGCTGATGTTATATATCCACCAGTTGACACACAACGATTTATCCTTAACTCATATAAAGAAAACTATTATTTCACAGCGTCACGTTTGGTTCCATATAAGCGAATTGATTTGATTGTTGAAGCATTTAGTCATATGCCGGACAAAAAACTTGTAGTGATTGGTTCTGGCACTGAGATGAAAAAAATAAAATCGAAAGCTACTACAAATATTGAAATTTTAGGTTATCAACCTGATCATGTCATGGAGGAATACATGAGTAAAGCCCGCGCTTTCGTGTTTGCGGCAGAAGAAGATTTTGGCATTACTCCTGTTGAAGCGCAGGCTTGTGGAACCCCTGTTATAGCTTTTGGTAAAGGCGGAAGCCTTGAGACAGTTCGACCTTACGGTGTGAATAATCCAACTGGATTGTTCTTTTATAAGCAAGACGTTTCTTCAATTATTGAAGCAATCAATAAATTCGAATTAGTTAAGGAAGATATTCTCCCGCAAGATTGTCGCAATAATGCAGAAAAGTTTTCATCAGAGCGTTTTAAAAAAGAAATTTCAAATTACGTCGAATCGAAATGGAACTCTTTCTTAGATAATAAACAGATACTATACTGAATAAGTCTTTCATGTCTTAAAGTCAAATAGATAAATCAGATAGTGTTCTTAAAAGTAAAATATGGAAAATAGCATGGCAATCCTACATCACCGAGCTCGCTCTAAACCAAATGCATCCATCATTTCCATGATGCAGCGCTTCTCAGATATTGCTATTATTTTTCTGGGATTATATTTTGTTTCGTCATTAAATAATCTATCGTTCGGAGTTAGAGAGATCTTAGTTGGACTCCTTGTTTTGGTTATTTTCCAGATGATAGGTGGTATAACTGATTTTTATAGATCATGGCGTGGTGTCAAAATATCAACTGAACTAACGTTGTTAGTGCAAAACTGGACCTTAGGGCTGATATTTACTGCTGGGATAATATCTTTTTTTTCTAATTTCAATTTTTCATATAAAATATTTTTACAATGGTATATTGCGGTTAATATAGTTATTGTATTATGTAGAGTAGCTATAAGATATTTTGCGGGTATGATACGTAAATTTGGATATAATACACGCTATGTAGCTGTTGCTGGTTCAATGCCTGCAGGTATAAGCTTATTACGTAGTTTCGAAGAAGAGCCATGGTTAGGCTTTGTTGTTAGAGGGATATACGACGATATGAAGTCAAGCGATATCATAAATCAATATTCTGGTGATTTGAAACAATTAGTTTCTGAAGCTAAGACAGGAAAACTTGATCGTATCTATATCGCCATGAATATGGGTGATGAAGTTAAGCTCAAAACTTTAATAAAAGAACTAACTAACACCACTTGTTCTGTATTTCTTATTCCTGACATATTTACATTTAATATTCTTCAGTCACGAACTGAAGAAGTGAATGGCGTTCCCGTTGTCCCCCTTTTTGATACACCACTTAACGGGATAAATATGGTATTTAAACGTCTCGAAGATATAATAGTCTCATCCATTATATTAGTTTTTATCTCTCCAGTTTTGTTGCTTATTGCCCTTGCTGTTAAAATGACTTCACATGGTCCAATTCTTTTTCGACAAATAAGATATGGTATGGATGGTAAACCGATTAAAGTTTGGAAGTTTAGAACGATGGTAGTAATGGAAAATGGCGGGATTGTCACTCAAGTAACAAAAAATGATAGCAGAGTCACCAAAATCGGTCGGATTCTTCGTAAAACATCGCTTGATGAGTTACCACAATTTTTTAATGTTCTTCAAGGTGAAATGTCTATTGTTGGCCCAAGGCCCCATGCAGTTGCTCATAATGAACAATATCGAAATTTAATTGATGGATATATGCTACGGCATAAAGTAAAACCAGGAATCACAGGTTTAGCACAAATTAATGGTTGGAGAGGGGAAACAGATACATTAGAGAAAATGCAAAAACGTGTTGAGTATGATCTTGAATATATTCGTGAATGGAGTATTTGGTTAGATTTAAAAATAATATTTCTGACAATATTTAAAGGCTTTGTTAATAAATCGGCATATTAGAACTACTAGATAGTTTATTTAATAGCTATTACTTGATTCATGAGCCCATGCTTTTATTTTTAATGAATAATAATACTAGTGACGTTATATACTAGAGAATTATTTCTGAATAAATATTACTTCTATACTATACGATTTGATGCATTTAAGATAACATTATCATTACATTTAAGCTGCGAACAGTCGCAGTGACCACACCTGACAGGAGTATGTAATGTCCAAGCAACAGATCGGGGTTGTCGGTATGGCTGTGATGGGGCGCAACCTTGCGCTCAACATCGAAAGCCGGGGTTATACCGTCTCCGTTTTCAACCGCTCCCGTGAAAAGACCGAAGAAGTGATTGCCGAGAATCCAGGCAAGAAACTGGTCCCACACTATACAGTACAAGAGTTTGTTGAATCGCTCGAAACTCCACGCCGCATCCTGTTAATGGTGAAAGCGGGTGCAGGCACTGACAGTGCCATCGATTCCCTGAAGCCGTATCTGGATAAAGGTGACATCATCATCGATGGTGGCAATACTTTCTTCCAGGACACTATTCGCCGTAATCGCGAGCTCTCAGCAGAAGGCTTCAACTTCATTGGTACCGGTGTATCCGGTGGTGAAGAGGGCGCTCTCAAAGGTCCGTCGATTATGCCTGGCGGGCAGAAAGAAGCTTATGATCTGGTTGCTCCGATTCTTAAGCAGATTGCCGCAGTCGCAGAAGACGGTGAGCCATGCGTAACCTACATTGGTGCGGATGGAGCAGGTCATTATGTAAAAATGGTTCACAATGGTATTGAATACGGCGACATGCAGCTGATTGCAGAAGCGTACGCTTTACTGAAGGGAGGTCTGGCACTTTCTAACGAAGAGCTGGCGCAGACCTTTACCGAATGGAATGAAGGTGAGCTGAGCAGCTACCTGATTGACATCACCAAGGACATTTTTACCAAGAAGGATGAAGAAGGGAAATACCTGGTTGATGTGATTCTGGATGAAGCCGCAAACAAAGGTACTGGTAAATGGACCAGCCAGAGCTCTCTGGATCTTGGTGAACCGCTGTCTCTGATTACTGAATCCGTTTTCGCTCGCTATATCTCTTCCCTGAAAGACCAGCGTGTGGCCGCTTCTAAAGTGCTGACTGGGCCGCAAGCGCAAACTGCGGGTGACAAGGCCCAGTTTATTGAGAAAGTTCGCCGTGCCCTGTATTTGGGTAAGATTGTCTCTTATGCTCAGGGTTTCTCCCAGTTGCGTGCAGCATCCGATGAATACCACTGGGATCTGAACTACGGTGAGATCGCAAAAATCTTCCGTGCTGGCTGTATTATTCGTGCTCAGTTCCTGCAGAAGATCACGGATGCCTATGAACAGAATGCGGGTATCGCTAACCTGCTGCTGGCGCCATACTTCAAACAAATTGCCGATGAGTATCAGCAGGCGTTGCGTGATGTGGTTGCTTACGCGGTGCAGAACGGTATTCCGGTCCCGACTTTCTCTGCGGCCATCGCTTATTATGACAGCTACCGTTCCGCGGTGTTGCCAGCGAATCTGATTCAGGCTCAGCGTGATTATTTTGGTGCGCATACCTATAAGCGTACCGATAAAGACGGTGTATTCCACACTGAGTGGTTGGATTAATTTAGTTCTGCAATAGCCAGGCTTTTTGTCTGGCTATTTCCATCGCATATTTTTTTGTTTATGCATGCTATGCATCTGTTGGGATTTTATTCTCTGAATATATAATTTTTGTTCTTTTTCGGATTCCTTAGTATATCCGTTTTCTGGATTTCTATATTACTCTTCTTCTGTCTTTAGTATTTTTCTGGGTGTTTAATCACAGGGTTTAATTAAAGGATATTAATATGTTGCTTCCTGTAATTATGGCTGGCGGGACAGGTAGTCGTCTCTGGCCGATGTCTCGTGAACTTTATCCTAAACAGTTCTTACGGCTGTATGGGCAGAACTCAATGCTGCAGGAAACTATCTCACGTCTTTCCGGGTTAGATATTCACGAACCCATGGTTATCTGCAACGAAGAACACCGATTTTTGGTGGCTGAACAGTTACGGCAGCTCAATAAACTGTCAAACAATATCATCCTTGAGCCGATAGGCCGTAATACCGCACCCGCTATCGCGCTTGCTGCATTGCAGGCGACGCAAAATGGTGAAGATTCGCTGATGCTTGTACTCGCAGCTGACCACATCATTAATAATCAGCAGGTCTTCCACGATGCCATTCGTGTAGCGGAACAGTACGCACAAGCTGATCATTTGGTCACGTTTGGTATCGTACCGGATTCCCCGGAAACCGGGTATGGCTATATCCAGCGTGGTGAAGCGCTGAGTGAAGGGGAGCAAACACCATATAAAGTCGCTCGTTTTGTGGAGAAACCGGATCTGGAGCGCGCGCAGGGCTACCTGGCTTCCGGTGAATACTACTGGAACAGCGGAATGTTTATGTTCCGGGCCAAAAAATACCTTTCTGAGCTAGAGAAGTTTCGTCCCGACATCCTTGAGGTGTGTACAGCAGCAGTCAGTGCCGCTGATAGCAGTAGCGATTTTATTAGCATCTCGCACGATATTTTCAGTACCTGTCCGGATGAGTCTGTTGATTATGCCGTGATGGAAAAAACTGCCGATGCTATCGTGGTAGGGTTGGATGCAGACTGGAGCGACGTGGGATCCTGGTCTGCCCTCTGGGACGTTAGCCCGAAAGATGATCTGGGTAATGTACTGATGGGGGATGCCTGGGTACACAATAGCCAGAACTGTTATATCAACAGCGACGAAAAGCTGGTGGCAGCCATTGGTGTTGAGGATCTGGTGATTGTCAGCACCAAAGATGCTGTTCTGGTGATGAACAAAAACCGCTCTCAGGATGTGAAAAAAGTAGTGGAGTACCTGAAGCTTAACCAGCGTAGCGAATACAAACGCCATCGCGAAATTTACCGTCCCTGGGGGCGCAGCGATGTGGTGGTGCAGACTCCACGCTTTAACGTTAACCGGATTACTGTTAAACCGGGTGGAGCGTTTTCCATGCAGATGCATCACCATCGTGCTGAGCACTGGGTGATTTTGGCAGGTACCGGGCAGATTACGGTTAATGGTAAACAGTTCCTGCTTACTGAAAATCAGTCAACCTTTATTCCCATAGGTGCCGAGCACTGCCTGGAAAACCCGGGGCGTATTCCTCTGGAAGTACTGGAAATACAGTCTGGCTCATATCTTGGTGACGATGACATTATTCGTATTAAAGATCAGTATGGCCGTTGCTAATTTGTATTTAAGGACTAAATAGATGGCAAAATTAAACTGTTTTAAAGCCTACGATATTCGTGGTGAACTTGGCGAAGAATTAAACGAAGATATTGCCTACCGAATTGGTCGTGCTTACGGCGAGTTCCTGAAGCCAAAACAGATTGTAGTGGGTGGCGACGTCCGCCTGACCAGCGAGTCCTTGAAGCTGGCGCTGGCCAATGGTCTGATGGATGCGGGTACTGATGTGCTGGATATTGGCCTGAGTGGTACAGAAGAGATTTACTTTGCCACCTTTCATCTTGGCGTAGACGGTGGTATCGAAGTGACGGCCAGTCATAACCCGATGAACTACAACGGTATGAAGCTGGTACGGGAAAATGCGAAACCAATCAGCGGTGATACTGGTCTGCGTGATATTCAGCGTTTAGCGGAAGAGAATCAGTTTTCAGCGGTAGAACCATCCCGGCGCGGTACACTGCGTCAGATTTCTATTCTGCAGGAATACGTAGACCATTTGATGGGTTACGTGAATCTGGCAAACTTCACCCGTCCACTGAAGCTGGTGGTGAACTCCGGCAACGGTGCTGCGGGGCATGTGATTGATGAAGTCGAAAAACGTTTTATTGCTGCAGGTGCACCAGTGACCTTTATTAAAGTGCATCACCAGCCGGATGGTAATTTTCCTAACGGTATTCCTAACCCACTGCTGCCGGAGTGCCGTCAGGATACTGCCGATGCGGTGCGTGAGCATGCTGCTGATATGGGTATCGCATTTGACGGAGACTTCGACCGCTGTTTTCTGTTTGATAACGAAGCAGAATTTATTGAAGGTTATTATATTGTTGGTTTGCTGGCAGAAGCTTTTTTACAGAAGCAACCGGGGGCAAAAATTATTCACGACCCGCGCCTGACATGGAACACGGTAGATATTGTGACCCGTAGTGGTGGTACGCCGGTGATGTCGAAAACCGGGCATGCATTTATTAAAGAACGTATGCGTCAGGAAGATGCCATTTATGGAGGCGAGATGAGCGCGCACCACTATTTCCGTGATTTCGCTTATTGCGATAGCGGGATGATCCCGTGGCTACTGGTAGCAGAACTGTTGTGTCTGAAAAACAACTCTCTGAAAGCGCTGGTGGCGGATCGTCAGGCGGCATTCCCGGCTTCCGGGGAAATTAACCGTAAGCTTGAGAATGCCGCAGCGGCGATTGCTCGCATCCGGGAGCGCTACGAGCCGGATGCAGCGAATGTAGACACGACTGACGGTATCAGCATTGAATATCCGGAGTGGCGTTTTAACCTGCGTAGTTCGAATACTGAGCCTGTTGTGCGTCTCAATGTCGAATCGAAAGCAGATGATGAATTAATGAAGATTAAAACCGAAGAAATATTAGATCTTCTTAAATAAAAATTATTCTGAATTTAGGCCATAAGGACAGGTGTTTAGGATTATGCATCACCTTATGGCTCTTTCTTGACTTCCTGTCTTCCTGAGAGTAGAAACATCCACAGTTTTGTTTAATTAGCGGCTAATAAGCCGCCATCCAGTTAACTGATTAAAGTGTGATCGAATGAAAATAACAATTTCCGGTACCGGCTATGTTGGTTTATCGAACGGCATCCTGATTGCGCAAAACCACGAAGTGGTTGCGCTGGATATCGTTCAGTCCAAAGTGGATATGATTAACCAAAAGATTTCCCCGATTGTCGATAAAGAAATTCAGGAATATCTGGCGGAAAAACCGTTGAATTTTCGTGCGACAACGGACAAGCATGATGCATATCGTAATGCGGATTATGTCATTATCGCCACGCCGACTGATTACGATCCGAAAACTAACTACTTCAATACCTCGACCGTTGAAGCCGTTATTCGCGATGTCACGGAGATTAACCCCAACGCGGTAATGATTATCAAATCAACCATTCCTGTTGGCTTCACGCGTGAGATTAAAGAGCGCCTTGGTATTGATAACGTTATTTTCTCGCCGGAATTCCTGCGTGAAGGTCGTGCGTTGTATGACAACCTGCATCCGTCCCGTATCGTGATTGGTGAGCGCTCAGAACGCGCGGAACGTTTTGCCAATCTGCTGAAAGAGGGGGCAATCAAGCAGGATATCCCGACGCTGTTTACCGACTCGACGGAAGCCGAAGCCATTAAGCTCTTTGCCAACACCTATCTGGCCCTGCGCGTCGCGTACTTTAATGAGCTGGATAGCTATGCAGAGAGCAATGGGCTGAACAGTAAACAGATCATTGAAGGGGTATGCCTCGATCCGCGCATCGGCAATCACTACAACAACCCCTCCTTTGGTTACGGCGGCTACTGCCTGCCGAAAGATACTAAGCAACTGCTGGCGAACTATGCCTCTGTGCCGAATAACATCATTGGCGCGATCGTCGATGCTAACCGCACGCGCAAAGATTTTGTCGCCGACTCTATCCTGGCGCGTAAGCCTAAAGTTGTCGGGATTTATCGCCTGATAATGAAGAGCGGCTCAGATAACTTCCGTGCCTCCTCTATCCAGGGGATTATGAAGCGCATCAAAGCCAAGGGGATTCCGGTCATTATTTATGAGCCGGTGATGCAGGAAGATGAGTTTTTCAATTCCCGCGTTGTGCGTGATTTTGACGCTTTCAAACAAGAGGCTGACGTGATTGTCTCTAACCGTATGGCGGATGAGCTGGCCGACGTGGCTGATAAAGTCTATACCCGCGATTTGTTTGGCAGTGACTGATCTTTTCATCTGGCCGGGGTGTAAGCATCCCGGCCAGACCTTCTCTTCAACCATCACCCGCCTGAACTCTGTCCAACTATTCATCCTGCAAATCTTCCCGATCTTCCTTTCTGCCCTCGCCGCATAAAAATGTGACTCCGCTTAAATTCCTGAATTGTGCATCTTGTCCTAATCATTCAGGTCGGATATGTTAAATCCACCTTGTGAAGAGCTACCGTCACTGAGATGTGGACGCTGGAGATAAGCGCCGGAAGGTAAGACAAAGCCTGCTTGCAGGCTTTTGTTATTTCTGACGCCGTACAGGTAAAGAGACCGCCAGTGCCATGAGAGTTGCGCTGGCTTACACTGAACGGCCTGTGCGGGAGTGTTTCTGTGCAGGCTCGTATGGACGATGAAAAGATTAGCCATGCCGTCATACGAAGAAAATATCAATACCAGACCCGTACTAAAAATTTCTTATCATTTTTTATCGGCTAATCATAAGGCCTTTCAACGTTAACCGAAAGGCGTGTTAATTTTCTTGCCGCAACTAACTATTAATATACTTAATTATATTAAGTTCTTTCTTTTTACCACTTATGCTTATTAAACGTTAATTTGTTCTTTCGTTGATCCCTGATATAAGAAACCAGCGAAAAAATAGAAATGATCAATAGAATAGCAGCGACGATCAGGAAAATTACGTTTGCCATAATTCGTCCCCCAGAGAAAGTGATGATATAAATCCATTCGCTCGCGAGTGAATACTGCATCGACAGCAATATGAACTACATGTTTAACATACCCTGGGTTTAAGAAATTTCCTAGATTTGTTTTTATGTAAGGCAATGGAGAGATGTTCTGCTATTGAATGATTTTCTGTGTTGTATTAATGTATTTTCTTGTAATCATGGTAATGATAGCTAGATTTTGTTATTTTTGCAGAATAATAATTCATTAAAAATTAGATGAAAAAATGTACAAATGATGCTTTCTGGTATGGGATGCTGTTGTTTTGTTAATGGGTTGCGCTTTTTGTCGTTGTAATGGCTGAAAAAGTTATCCATAACTGCGCTACGCCTGATACAGAACTTCTGGCAACCATCGCAGAATAGACAACCGCAGTGCTTGCACCGCGGTTTATCATGCGCGATCTGGCAATCGCGATTAGACTTTGTAATAGGCTTTATACCAGTCCACGAAGTTTTTCACGCCCTGTTTGACGGTCGTTTGCGGCCTGAATCCCACCATATCATACAGCGGTTTGGTATCGGCGCTGGTTTCCAGCACATCGCCGGGCTGGATTGGCATCATATTCTTCTCCGCGACCATCCCCAGCGCCTCTTCCAGCGCGGTGATGTAGTCCATCAGTTCAACAGGCGAGCTGTTACCGATGTTATACACGCGGTAGGGCGCGGAGCTGTCTGCAGGAGATCCTGTTTCAACGGTCCACTCAGGGTTCGGCTGCGGGATAATATCCTGCATCCGCACAATCGCCTCAACGATATCGTCGATATAGGTGAAGTCGCGCTTCATCTTGCCGTAGTTGTAGACGTCAATGCTTTTTCCTTCCAGCATCGCTTTGGTGAACTTGAACAGCGCCATGTCCGGGCGCCCCCACGGGCCATAGACGGTAAAGAACCGCAGTCCGGTGGTCGGGATACCGTACAGGTGAGAGTAGGTATGCGCCATCAGTTCATTGGCTTTTTTGGTGGCGGCATACAGCGAAACCGGATGGTCAACCGAATCGTCGGTGGAGAAGGGCATTTTACGGTTTAAGCCATAGACGGAACTGGATGAAGCATAGAGCAGGTGCCCGACTTTATTATGGCGGCAGCCTTCGAGAATATTCAGGTAACCGATGAGGTTAGCGTCGGCGTAAGCAAAGGGATTTTCCAGGGAGTAACGGACGCCAGCCTGGGCAGCAAGATGGATCACCCGGTTAAACTGCTCCTGGGCAAAAAGACGGGCAATTCCTTCACGATCCGCCAGATCGATTTTGTGAAAGCGGAACTGGGGGGATTGCAGCAAATCCAGGCGGGCCTGTTTAAGATTGACATCGTAGTAGTCGTTCATATTGTCGATGCCGACGACGTCATGACCTGCCTCAAGCAGGCGTTTACAAGCATGAAAGCCGATAAATCCTGCGGCTCCAGTCACTAAAAACTTCATATTTATCCTCCGGGCTCGCTGTGTCCCGCATTATATAATGATTGATTTTACACTGGCTTGCTGTGTGGATCACCTGCTTTACCATTGCGCGGGGATCGCGCCTGCATAAAAGCATGGCCGGGGCGCGTTTGAGCGTGGAGGTGAATCTGTATCAGCGATTGTGCCCGCATTTTTGCCGGGTGGCGGCTGACGCCTGACCCGGCCTACACGACCTTCAGCATTCGGCGACGCAGGCCCGCGCAGGCGGGCGATCCCGGAACAACGCCCATTGTCAGCAGTGTGAAGTGGGTTAGTGCGTTTGAGCGTGGAGGCGAATCTGTATTAGCGATTGTGCCCGCATTTTTGCCGGGTGGCGGCTGACGCCTGACCCGGCCTGGAATTTCAATACAATCAACACAACGGCAAAAACAAAGGGAGGCGCCGGGCCTCCCTGTCATCATCAGGCTTTAGTGTGCCTGCTACGCAAATTCTCCACCACATCTGTCAGGCTCAGTCCCTGATCCTGTAGCAGCACCAGCAGGTGATACATCAAATCCGAGGCTTCATTTTTCAGCTCGAACTGGTCATGCACCGTTGCCGCCAGCGCGGTCTCCACGCCTTCCTCGCCCACTTTCTGCGCAATGCGCTTGGTGCCGCTGGCGTACAGCTTCGCGGTATAGGAACTCGTCGGGTCAGCGTGTTTGCGTTCCGCCAGCAGTTGCTCCAGTTGATAAAGAAACAGCCACTGGTGGCCGGTGTCCGCGAAGCAGCTGGAAGTGCCTTTATGGCAGGTCGGGCCAATGGGATTGACCAGCACCAGCAGGGTATCGTTATCACAATCCGGGGTGATGCTCACCACGTTGAGGAAATTGCCGGACGTCTCGCCTTTGGTCCACAGACGCTGTTTGGTCCGCGAATAAAAGGTCACTTTGCCGGTTTCTTCGGTTTTTGCCAGCGCCTCCTGGTTCATATAGCCCAGCATCAGCACTTCCCCGGAAATGGCGTGCTGCACGATGACCGGCATCAGGCCGTCGATTTTTTGCCAGTCCAGTTGTTCAGTTAACATACCCTAATCTCCACGCCCTGTGCTGCCAGGTACGTTTTCAGTTCACCAATATTAATAATTTGCTTATGGAACACCGAAGCCGCCAGCGCGCCGTCGACGTTGGCGTCGCGGAAAGCCTCCAGGAAGTGTTCCATGGTGCCCGCGCCGCCGGAAGCTATCAGCGGCACATGGCATACGGCGCGCACTTTGCTTAATTGCTGCAGATCGTAGCCGTTACGCACGCCGTCCTGATTCATCATATTAAGGACAATCTCCCCGGCCCCGCGTTTCTGCACTTCCTGCACCCAGTCGAGGGTTTCCCACTGGGTCACGCGCGTGCGGCTTTCATCGCCGGTATACTGATTGACGTGATACTTACCGCTGTCGGCGTCAAACCAGGTATCGATACCCACCACAATACACTGCACGCCGAAACGGTCCGCCAGACGCGTAATCAGCGTCGGGTCCGCCAGAGCAGGGGAGTTGATGGAAATTTTATCCGCGCCGAAAGAGAGGATCTGCGCCGCCTCTTCCAGCGACTTAATGCCCCCCGCCACGCAGAAAGGAATGTCGATCACTTCCGCCACCCGCGATACCCAGCTTTTGTCCACCACGCGGCCATCGCTGGAGGCGGTGATATCGTAGAACACCAGCTCATCCGCGCCCTCGTCGGCATAGCGTTTTGCCAGCGGAACGATATCGCCGATGATCTCGTGATTACGGAACTGCACGCCTTTCACTACCTGGCCGTCGCGAACGTCGAGACAGGGGATTATCCGTTTTGCCAGCATTGAATGGCCTCCGTTACGTTGAATTTACCTTCCAGCAGCGCGCGGCCGACAATCACCCCGCGCACGCCGGTGCCGCGCAGGGCGGCGATATCATTAAGATCGCCGATGCCGCCGGAGGACTGAAACGCCACCTGCGGATAACGGGCGCAGACTTCTTCATACAGCGAGACGTTAGAGCCCGCCAGCGTTCCGTCGCGGGAAATATCGGTACACAGCACATGCTGCAGGCCCACTGACTGATAGCTCTCCACCAGTTCTTCCAGCGTCACCCCGGAGTTCTCCTGCCAGCCGCTGACCGCCACCTGCTTAGTGCCTGCAGCATCAATGCGCACGTCGAGCGCCAGCACCAGATGTTGCGGGCCAAAACGGTTAAACCAGCCTTTCACCACGTCCGGGGATTTCACCGCCGTTGAACCGACCACCACCCGCGCCACGCCCGCATCGAGCAGGGTGGCCACATCTTCCTCGCTGCGTACGCCGCCGCCGACCTGTACCGGCACATCGACACCGGCAACCAGCGTTTTCAGCAGCGGGATCTGGCGCTTCGCCGGATCTTTCGCGCCAGTCAGGTCCACCAGATGCAGGACTTCAGCCCCCTGCGCGGCATAGGATTGCAGGCGCGGCAGCGGATCGTTGCCGTAGTCGCGCTGCTGGCCGTAATCGCCCTGATGGAGACGGACAACCGTGCCGTCAATTAAATCTAAAGCAGGAATGATCATCACATCTCCAGGAAGTTTTTCAGCAGCTGCGCCCCGGCGCTGCCGGAGCGTTCAGGGTGGAACTGGACGCCAAAAAAGTTATCTTTTTGCACCGCGGCGGTAAACGGCTCGCCATAGTTGCACTGGGCGATGGTATAAGGATTCACCGGCATCGCGTAACTATGGACAAAATAGAAATAAGCCCCATCTTCAATGCCGCGAAACAGGCGATCCCCGGCTTTGGCGGACACCCGGTTCCAGCCCATATGCGGCAGCGGCAGGCCGTGGTCGTGCATTTTCGGCACATCCTGATCGATGATGCCCAGCAAATCGACGCCGTTATTCTCTTCGCTGCGCTTGCCCAGCAGCTGCATGCCAAGGCAAATGCCCAGCACCGGCTGGGTACAGGCCTTGATCAGTTCGATTAATTCGCGCTCACGCAGCTGGTCCATCGCCGCCTGCGCGGTGCCGACGCCAGGGAGAAACAGTTTATCGGCGCGCAGCACCACATCCGGATCGCGGCTGACCACTGGCGTATAGCCGTGGCGGCTCACCGCCGATTTCACCGAATTGAGGTTGGCGCAGCCGGTATCGAGGATCACCACGTTCATCACAGTACCCCTTTTGAAGACGGCAGCGTATCGCCCTGGACGCGAATCGCCTGGCGCAGGGTGCGGCCAAAGGCTTTAAACAGGCTCTCCACGCGGTGATGGTCGTTTTTGCCCTTGGTTTTCAGGTGCAGCGTGACCGCCATGGTGTAGGAGAGCGAGCGGAAGAAGTGCTCGACCATTTCGGTGCTCAGATCGCCAACGCGCTGATAGCTAAACTCGGCTTTGTATTCAAGATGCGGGCGACCGGAGATATCCAGCGCGCAGCGGGCCAGACACTCATCCATCGGCAGCACAAAGCCGAAACGGCCAATGCCGCGCTTGTCGCCCAGCGCCAGCTTCAGCGCTTCGCCCAGCGCAAGGCCGGTATCTTCCACGGTGTGGTGATCGTCGATATAGAGATCGCCGCCGACCTTAATTTCCATTCGGAAGCCGCCGTGGGTGGCGATTTGGTCGAGCATATGATCGAAGAAGCCGACGCCGGTGGAGATTTTGCTGCCGCCTTCGCGGTCCAGCCACACTTTGACGTCAACCTGCGTCTCTTTGGTGTTGCGCTCCACGTGGGCGTAGCGGTCGCGGCGGGTCAGCTGTTCGCAAATGGTCGGCCAGTCCAGCTTTTCGCGGTCATAGCGCAGGCCGGTGATGCCCATGTTGTCCGCCAGCTGGATATCGGTGGCGCGGTCGCCAATCACGTAGCTGTGTGCGGTATCCATAACGCCCTGTTCCAGCCACGGCAGCACCAGCCGGGTTTTCGGCTTGCGGCAGTCGCAGTTATCGGCCGGAAGGTGCGGGCAAATCAGCACCTCCTCGAAGTTAACGCCCTGCGAAGAGAAAATCTGCATCATCAGATTATGCGGGCCGTCGAACTCGTCCTGCGGCAGGCTGGCGGTTCCCAGACCGTCCTGATTGGTGATCATCACCAGCTTATAGCCTTCCTGCTGGAGCTTCAGCAGGGCCGGGATCACCTGCGGCTCAAAGGCCAGCTTATCAAAGCGGTCTACCTGAAAATCAACCGGCGGCTCGGCAATCAGCGTGCCGTCACGGTCAATAAAGAGAAACTTCTGAGTCATACATTCTCCGCATTCAAAGCGTCAATTACGCGCTGGCTCTCTGCACGGGTACCGATAGTGATACGCAAACAGCCGCTTAATGACGGTTGTTTATTCTGGTCACGTAAGATAATGCCCTGATCCCACAAAGATTTAAATACCGCGCTGGAGGCGGTGATCCGCACCAGAACGTAGTTAGTTTCGGAATCGAACACCTCTTCAACGCAGGCGATGTCGCGTAGCTGGCTGACCAGATAGTCGCGCTCGCTGAGGATCTGCGCCACCCGCGCCCGCATGGCGGCGATCCCTTCCACGCTGAGCGCCTGGGCGGCAATATCGGCGACCGGCGTCGAGAGCGGGTAAGGGGCGATAACCTTCAGCAGCACGTTAATCACTTCCGCGTTGGCCAGGGTAAAGCCGCAGCGCAGGCCCGCGAGGGCAAAGGCTTTCGACAGCGTGCGCAGCACCACCAGGTGCGGGTACTCGTTCAGCCAGCCCGCCAGCGTCGCCTGCGGGCAGAATTCAATATAGGCTTCATCCGCCACCACGATGGCTTTCCCGCGCGCCATTTCCAGCAGAGTGCGGAAATCTTGCGGGTTGATGATCTGCCCGGTCGGGTTATTCGGGCTACAGACGAAAATCACCTTCACGCCGTCGAGATTCGCCGCGATGCCCGGCAGATCGAGCTGCCAGTCGGCGAGGGTCGGCACCGTGCGGCAGGTAACGCCGATGGTTTCGGCGCTGACGCTGTACATGCCGTAGGTCGGCGGGCAGTAGAGCACCGTGTCCTGGCCCGGCTCGCAGAAGGCGCGGATCAACAGTTCGATACCTTCATCGGCGCCGCGGCTGACCAGCACCTGCTCCGGCTTCACCCCCGCATACTGCGCATAGCGTTCAATCACCGCTTTCGGCTGCGGTTCCGGGTAGCGGTTCAGCGTCTGCGCGGTTAACTGGAACTCGACCGCCGTCGGGAATTCATTGGCGTTCAGCCAGACGTCGCCTTTACCGCCCAGGCGGCGAGCAGACTGATAGGGCGTCAGGGCGCGAACGTTGGCGCGGGCTAAATCTTCGATGCTCATGCTTGCTCCTTAAGGGCTGCGACGCGCAGCGTAACGGCGTTTTTGTGGGCGTCAAGGCGCTCGGCGGCGGCCAGAACTTCAATGGTGGACGCGAGGGCGGCAAACCCTTCCCGCGACAGTTCCTGTACGGTCATGCGTTTCTGGAAATCCGCCAGACCGAGGCTGGAGCAGGTGGCGGTGTAACCGTAGGTCGGCAGTACATGGTTGGTGCCGGAGGCATAATCGCCAGCGGACTCCGGCGACCAGTCGCCGAGGAACACCGAACCGGCGCTGGTGATGTTGCTGACCAGTTCCCGGGCGTTGCGGGTCTGAATAATCAGGTGCTCCGGACCGTACTGATTGGAGATCGCCACGCACTGAGCAAGATCGCGGGCCACAATGATCCGGCTGGCGGAGAGCGCTCCACGGGCGGTTTCCGCGCGCGGCAGGGCCGCCAGCTGGCGTTCCACCGCTTGTGCGACGCGCGTGCCCATTGCGGCATCCGGCGTCAGGAGGATCACCTGCGAATCCGGGCCGTGCTCCGCCTGGGAAAGCAGATCCGAGGCGACGAAGTCCGGGGTCGCGCCGCTGTCGGCGATCACCAGCACTTCCGACGGCCCGGCGGGCATGTCAATCGCCGCGCCGTCAAGACGCTGGCTCACCTGGCGTTTCGCTTCGGTGACAAAGGCGTTGCCCGGGCCAAAGATTTTATCCACTTTCGCCACCGACTCGGTGCCGAAGGCCATCGCGGCAATGGCCTGCGCGCCGCCGACGTTAAAGATATTGCGCACGCCGCAGAGCTGGGCGGCGTAGAGGATTTCATCGGCGATCGGCGGCGGCGAGCACAGCACCACCTGCTGGCAGCCCGCGATGCGCGCTGGCGTCGCCAGCATCAGCACCGTCGAGAACAGCGGCGCCGAACCGCCGGGAATATATAAGCCGACGGAGGCGATAGGGCGGGTCACCTGCTGGCAGCGCACGCCGGGCTGGGTCTCCACGTCAACGGCCTGCAGTTTCTGCGCGTTATGGAAGGTTTCGATATTTTTCACCGCCACCGCCATCGCCTGCTTGAGCTCATCGCTCAGGCGCGCAGCGGCGGCGGCGATCTCCTGTTCGCTGACTTTCAGCGCCTTAACGTCTGTTTTATCGAATTTCGCGCTGTATTCACGCAGCGCCGCATCGCCGTTGTCTTTAACATTATTCAGGATCTCCGCCACCGTTCTGCTGATGCTGGCGGAAGCGGAAATCGCCGGGCGCATTAAGAGTTGCTGTTGTTGTTCTGCGCTACAGCCGTTCCAGTCGATGATTGTGTTGAAGCTCATGATTGTTTCCCCTGTTTGTCCTGTGACCGACCCGCCGGATTACTCCATCATCTTCTCAATCGGCAGCACCAGAATGGAGCTGGCGCCCAGCACTTTCAGTTTTTCCATGGTTTCCCAGAACAGCGTTTCGCTGCTTACCATGTGCATCGCCACGCGCTGTTTGTCGCCGGCCAGCGGCAGAATGGTCGGACGCTCGGCGCCCGGCAGCAGGGCGATCACTTCTTCCAGGCGCTCGGTTGGCGCGTGCATCATGATGTATTTCGATTCGCGAGCCTGAATCACGCCCTGAATACGGGTCAGCAGGCGGTCGATCAGTTGCTGTTTGGCATCCTCCATTTCACCGTCGCGCTGAATCAGGCAGGCTTTGGAGCGGAACATCACTTCCACTTCGCGCAGGCCGTTCGCTTCAAGGGTCGCGCCGGTGGAAACCAGGTCGCAAATCGCGTCGGCCAGACCGGCGCGTGGGGCAACTTCAACAGAACCGTTCAGCAGACAGGATTTAAACGAAATTCCTTTCTGGTCGAGGTAACGCTTCAGCAGGTGCGGGTAGGAGGTGGCGATGCGTTTACCGTCCAGCGCCGCCGGGCCGTTCCAGCTTTCGTCTACCGGGGTGGCCAGCGACAGGCGGCAGCCGCCGAAGTCGAGACGGCGCAGGGTGAAGTAGCGCGGATCTTCGCCCTGGGCGCGACGGCTCAGCAGCTCTTCTTCCAGCACGTTTTCGCCGATAATCCCCAAATCCACCACGCCGTCCATGATCAGGCCGGGGATATCGTCATCACGCACGCGCAGAATATCGATCGGCATATTTTCCGCCAGCGCAATCAGGCGCTGGGTGTGCAAGTTCACTTTGATGCCGCAGCGGCTGAGTAATTCGCGTGAATCTTCGCTTAAACGCCCCGATTTCTGAATAGCTATGCGTAAACGGCTGTTGTCTGACATGCTTGTTTTCCTCTGTATACCTGTCTGAATTTGTCTAAATTACGTCTAAAAAAAAGCCCCCGGAAGTGAATCTTCCGGGGGCTCTCATTGCGTTCATGCACCACTGGAAGATCCAAACGTCTTCCAGCACACATCGCCTGAAAGACTAGTCAGGATGATGGTGATGATGGTGGTTGTTAAATTGAACGCTGTTCATAAAATTCTCTGCGAATGGCTATGCATTTGATGCCTTTTAACCTAAACCACTTGAGCGGCATAAAGCAAGGGCTTTTTTCTATCATTAATTCATTTCATATTCACTGAAGAAATTGTCAGTTGCCGCTGGCTGGCGTAGCCTTAAGTCAGCACAGCGAAAAGTCAGGAGCGAGGGGATGAAAAAGGTCGCAATCGTGGGTTTAGGATGGCTGGGTATGCCGCTTGCGCTGTCGTTGATGTCACGCGGATGGCAGGTTACCGGGAGTAAGACAACGCAGGATGGCGTTGAAGCGGCGAGGATGTGCGGCATCGACAGTTATCCGCTTCGTCTGGAGCCGCAGCTGGTCTGCGATAGCGAAGACCTGGATGCATTAATGAACGTTGATGCGCTGGTCATTACCTTACCGGCGCGCCGTACCGGGCCGGGGGAGGATTTTTACCTGCAGGCGGTGCAGGAAATTGTCGATACCGCGCTGGCCTATCATGTGCCGCGCATCATCTTTACCAGTTCGACCTCGGTATATGGCGACGCCAGCGGGACGCTGAAAGAGAATTCGCCGCGCAACCCGCGAACCGCCAGCGGTAAAGTGCTGAAAGAGCTGGAGGACTGGCTGCATAATCTTCCCGGCACGTCGGTGGATATTTTGCGCCTTGCCGGTCTGGTGGGGCCCTCCCGCCATCCGGGGCGCTTCTTTGCCGGTAAATCCGCGCCGGATGGTCAGCAGGGCGTCAATCTGGTGCATCTCCAGGATGTGATTGCCGCGATTGAACTGCTATTGCAGGCACCGAAGGGCGGGCACATCTACAATATCTGTGCGCCAAAGCACCCGGCGCGCGGCATCTTTTACCCGCAGATGGCCCGCGAGCTTGGGCTCCCGGCGCCGGTTTTTGCCGATAATCCGCAGAACGGCGCGGGCAAGATCGTTGACGGAAGCCGTATTTGCAACGAACTGGGGTTTGAATATCAATATCCCGATCCGCTGGTGATGCCAATGGAGTAACGGGCGTCAGGAAACCTGGTGAACATAATCTGATTTTTTCGCCAGGCGATAATAAAACCGTATGAATATTAGGCTGTTGAATAAGGCAATGAACTATTTAGCCATGTAACGTCTTGTCATCGTGCCGGAAGTTGTTGCAAAATATGCGCCCTGAAAATCAGAAACTGGCCGACGCTTTTTTAAAGCGTCGGTTATTTTTTTGGTTGAAAGATACATCATTCAATACCAAGAGGCCGGGCTTCGTACCGGATAGATATTTACTAAAAACCGACAGTCGTTGTCGCTGAGGAATACAAAGAAATGGGGCTATTTTTTGCTTACGCGCTGGCGTTCACCGTAAAAGGGGATAACTATGTCGCTTAACGCTACTCCAAAGACCTCTCGCGTGGAATTACGTAAAACGCTTACGCTGATTCCGGTTGTAATGATGGGCCTGGCCTATATGCAGCCAATGACGCTGTTCGATACGTTTGGTATCGTCTCTGGTTTGACCGGCGGTCACGTCGCCACGGCGTATGCCTTTGCGCTGATCGCTATCCTTTTTACGGCACTGAGCTACGGTAAACTGGTGCGTCGTTTTCCGTCCGCCGGTTCCGCCTATACTTACGCGCAGAAGTCCATTAATCCGGCGGTCGGCTTTATGGTGGGCTGGTCGTCGCTGCTGGACTATCTGTTCATGCCGATGATCAACATTCTGCTGGCGAAAATTTACTTTGAAGCGCTGGTGCCTTCTGTTCCATCGTGGATTTTTGTTGTCGCGCTGGTGGCTTTTATGACCATCTCCAACCTGCGCAGCATCAAGAGCGTGGCGAACTTCAACACCCTGATCGTGATCCTGCAACTGGGGATCGTCGCGGTGATTGTCGGCCTGATTATTCACGGTGTGATGCACGGCGAAGGCGCGGGTACGCTGACCAGCACCCGTCCGTTCTGGTCCGAAGGCGCGCACGTGGTGCCGATGATCACCGGTGCGACGATTCTGTGCTTCTCGTTCCTCGGCTTTGACGGTATCTCTTCTCTGTCGGAAGAGACCAAAGACGCAGAGCGCGTGATCCCGCGGGCGATTTTCCTGACCGCGCTGATTGGCGGCCTGATCTTTATCGGCGCGTCCTACTTCCTGCAGCTGTACTTCCCGGATATTTCTCGCTTTAAAGATCCGGATGCGTCACAGCCTGAAATCATGCTGTATGTTGCCGGTAAAACCTTCCAGTGGGGCGTGCTGATTTTTTCCAGCGTCACCGTTCTGGCATCCGGTATGGCCGCGCACGCGGGCGTTTCCCGTCTGATGTACGTTATGGGCCGCGACGGCGTGTTCCCGACCCGTTTCTTTGGTTACGTTCATCCGAAGTGGCGTACCCCGGCATGGAACGTGCTGCTGGTGGGCGCGATTGCGCTGCTGGCGATTAATTTTGACCTGGTTACCGCGACGGCGCTGATTAACTTTGGTGCGCTGGTGGCGTTCACTTTTGTTAACCTGTCGGTGATTTCTCAGTTCTGGATCCGTGAAAAACGCAACAAGACGCTGAAAGACCACTTCAACTACCTGGTGCTGCCGGTGTGCGGCGCGTTGACGGTGGGCGCTTTGTGGATCAATCTGGAAGAGAGTTCAATGATTCTCGGCCTGATTTGGGGGGCGATTGGTCTGGTGTATCTGGCCTGCGTGACCAAAAGCTTCCGTAACCCGGTGCCTCAGTACGAAGATGTTGCTTAATCACTTTTTGTGATGAGAAAAGCCGGAGGGAAACTTCCGGCTTTTTTGTTTCTGGCTCTTGGGGTTTTCCCCGGAGGCGCTGCTCTTGCCGGGGCTACGGGTCCTCAGTGAGTAGGCCGGGTAAGGCGTAGTCGCCACCCGGCAAAAATGTGGGCATGATATCTAAATGGGCTTGTTATCCCCCGGTGGCGCTGCGCTTACCGGGGCTACAGGTCCTCAGCCGCCTGAAGGCGGGGAGC
>OKVQ01000153.1_pt1 | contig 40618 bp, 43 predicted proteins | sample 1606821 | NCBI WGS metagenome assembly OKVQ01 (sample SAMN03281009, study PRJEB24777) | human gut metagenome | isolation source: fecal sample PR192 from 1 month old female Indian infant, vaginally... | reverse complement strand
CCGTCGACGCCGACATATTTCTGGTCGCCGGTCTGGAAGTGGGCGCCATAGCGGGCGTAGCCGCTGAACTTGAGGCCAAACGGAATGGCCATATCCGGCGAGGCGGCGGTGGTCTGCGGGTTGGTGATCACGTCGACCTTTTTGTCGGCCGCGGCGTCGATTTTCGCCTGGCGGTCGGCCAGCGCTTTATCAACGGCTTTGGCGACGATGGCGTCGATCTGTTCCTGAGTAAATTCTTGCGCCATTACAGAGGTAAGCGGAAAAAACGCGGCGATAACCGCCATGGTTAATGGAAGTTTTTTTATCATTGTCATGAGTTTCTCAATATAGGTTAATTTTATTCAGACAATAACCAGCCTATTCTGAGCTGACAGAATATGTCGCTATCATCAGAACAAGTTATTTTTTATTTTGTACGGTCACAGAGGCGTTACACAATTATCGTTACCCTTCCTCCTTCGCTGATATTAAACAGGTGGTCTTTCGCCACTGACAAAAAAAAACACAGCACGAACCAATAAACGCTATTTCCCGGCAGCGGATAGACGGCGGAATACATGCCCCCGCGGGAGCATGTCAGCAAAAATTAACCAAAGATATAGGTATTGACGAGATTTTCGAGTAATTCCTGACGCCCGCTCTGAGGCTGCGGATTCAGATTATGCTGCTCAGCGTATCGGGCAATATTATCCAGCGACATCTGCCCGCTCATAATTTTCTGCCCCAGCTCGCCCTGCCAGCCGGCATAGCGTTTTGCCAGACCCTGATCGAGCTTGCCATCCTCAATCATGCGCGCGGCCAGCTTGAGGGACAGCGCCATCACGTCCATGGCGCCAATATGGCCATAGAACATGTCGTATTTGTCGGTGCTCTGCCGACGAACTTTGGCGTCAAAGTTCAGGCCGCCGGTGGTGAATCCCCCGGCTTTAAGGATCTCGTACATCACCAGGGTATTTTCTTCCACACTGTTCGGGAACTGATCGGTATCCCAGCCGAGCTGCGCATCGCCGCGGTTGGCATCAACGGAGCCGAAAATGCCCAGCGCGATGGCGCTGGCGATTTCATGGTGGAAAGAGTGCCCCGCCAGAGTGGCGTGGTTGGCTTCAATGTTCACCTTGATCTCATTTTCCAGACCAAACTGCTTCAGGAAACCATACACCGTCGCGACATCGTAATCGTACTGATGCTTAGTGGGCTCCTGCGGTTTCGGCTCGATAAGCAGCGTACCGCCAAAGCCAATCTTATGCTTGTGCTCCACCACCATCTGCAGGAAGCGGCCAATCTGCTCGCGCTCCTGGCGCAGATCGGTATTCAGCAGGGACTCGTAACCTTCGCGGCCGCCCCACAGCACATAGTTTTCGCCGCCGAGCTGGTGGGTGGCATTCATGGCGGTCACTACCTGCGTGGCCGCCCAGGCAAATACCTCCGGATCGGGGTTGGTCGCCGCCCCGGCGCCGTAGCGCGGGTGGGTAAAGCAGTTGGCGGTGCCCCACAGCAGTTTCACGCCGGTTTGCTGCTGTTTCTCCGCCAGCACTTCGGTCATCACGGCGAAATTGTGCAGATATTCTTTCAGCGACGCGCCTTCTGGCGAGACGTCGACATCGTGGAAGCAGTAATACGGCACGTTGAGCTTGTAGAAAAATTCAAACGCCACGTCCGCTTTGCGTTTGGCCATTTCCAGCGCATCGCCCGCGGCCTGCCAGGGACGCTCAAACGAACCGGCGCCAAACATATCCGCGCCATTCCAGCAGAAATTATGCCAGTAACAGGCAGCAAAACGCAGATGATCGGCCATGCGTTTTCCCAGCACGATTTCATCCGGATTATAGTGGCGAAACGCCAGCGGATTATCGGTTATGGGTCCGGCAAAGCGAACGCGATCAACCTGGTCGAAATAGGTTTGCATGATGAACTCCGAAATTGAGAAACAGGAAAATTAACAACTGTGACACATCGTGTATTCTCATCGTCGGTTGCTCAATTACGTTATTTCACTCGGCGATTGAGAAAATGCTCAAATGTGAGCCATCTCGCAAATAAAACTATTTTAAATATCTCGCTTCGCGCGCGTATAGAGTACACTTCCTAGGGAATTCAGGTATCCATACCAAATTAAAATGCCGGTTTTGTCACAATGCCTGCCTGCCCGAAAATTAGCGGCGGATAACGATTCAACGCAGGCGATACAGGCCTTTGCTTCGAGGATCACAGAAGTAAAAAAACATAATTACGTAATTTAAAAACGTAATAGATTCTTCCAGGTCAACTGTGTCAGAAAGTGTTTCACCTACACAAAACAAACCGGAGTCTGCTTAGAATGAGTAAAAACATAATGCACAGTCGGCATGATGAATATCATAAATTAACCCGTGGAGAACGAATTGGTTATGGCATGGGCGACTTTGCGCAAAACCTAGTTTTCGGCACAATTGGGGGTTTTCTGGCTTTGCATATGCTGACGGTAAATACCATCAGCACGGCAACGGCAGGCTTTATTTTTCTTTTTGTCCGTATCATTAATGTGTTTTGGGATCCGATGGTCGGAACCTATGTGGATAAACGAACCTCGAAAGCAGGGAAATATCGTCCGTGGCTGTTACGAGCCGGCGTGCCGCTGGTGATCCTGTCGGCATTACTGTTCGCGCCAATCCCAGGGGTGAAAGGTTCGGTGGCTTTCGCCTTTATTATTTATCTGGCGCTGGACCTGGTTTATTCCTTAGTCAATATTCCCTATGGCTCGCTGAATGCGTCGCTGACCCGCGACCCGGAATCGATCGATAAGCTGACCAGTACCCGCATGATGCTGGCCAACAGCGCCAACCTGCTGGTCTATACCCTGTTCCCGATGTTTGTGCAGATGGCGGCGCCGAAAGATCGCAGCCTGAAAGACACCGGCTTTTTTGGCCTTGAGCTGAATCTCGGCAACTATACCGATCCGTCGGCGAACTACGCCTGGTTCGGCGTGTACGCCATCTATATGATCATCGGCGCGGTGGCCCTGTTTATCTGCTACAAATGCACCAAAGAACGCGTTGTCGCGACCGCCGAGCAGACCGCCAACGTCAAAACTACCGACCTTTTCCACGAGCTCAGACATAACCGTCCGCTGGTTATTCTCGGCATGTTCTTTATGCTGGCCTTTACCTTCATGTTCTTCATGAACACCGTTAACGGCTTCTTCAACCAGTTCGTCGTCGGCCACTCAGAATGGATGGGCGCCGTGGGTCTCGTCGCGTCTATTCCCGGCATCGCCTTCCCGGTGTTCTGGCCGAAACTGAAAAAAATCTTTGGTAAAAAAGGCTTCTTCCATCTGTTCCTCGCCATGTTCATCGTCGGCGAACTGCTGACCTACGTCTGGTCCCGCGAAGGGATGCACGACGCCCTGTGGCTGGCCTACATCGCCACCTTTATTAAACAGTGGGGCTTAACCTCCGCCACCGGCTTTATGTGGGCGCTGGTACCGGAAGTTATCGCGTACGGCGAATTAAAATCGGGCAAACGCAATGCCGCCATTATCAATGCCATTATGGGACTCTTCTTCAAGATCGGCTTCACCATCGGCGGCGCTATCCCGCTGTGGCTGCTGGCGGTGTATGGATTTAATGAAAGCGGTGCCGTGCAGAGCGCCAGCGCCATCGATGGGATCATTATGACCGCGGTGTGGATCCCAATCGCGCTGGCCGCTATTTCGATGGTGATCATGCAGGTTTATCCGATCTCCGATAAACATGTTACCGACATCAACCGTCAGCTGGATGAGATCCGCGTGTAGTTAAAAAAATTATAAATCAGACCGATCCTTAACTTTCCATTTTAAAAGGTGTAATGAAATGTCACTTATTCAAAACCCGATATTACGCGGCTTTAATGCCGACCCCAGTATTATTCGCGTCGAGGATACGTACTATATTGCCAACTCGACGTTTGAGTGGTTTCCGGGCGTGCGTTTACATGAGTCCAAAGACCTGAAAAACTGGAACCTGCTGCCTTCGCCGCTCTCCACCACCACCCTGCTGGATATGAAGGGCAACCCCTCCTCCGGCGGCATTTGGGCCCCGGCGCTCTCCTGGGCCGACGGGCAATTCTGGTTGGTGTATACCGATGTGAAGGTCACCGAAGGCGCCTTTAAAGACATGACCAACTACCTGACCACGGCGAAGGATATTCGGGGCCCGTGGAGCGACCCGATCAAGCTGAACGGCGTCGGGTTTGACGCCTCGCTGTTCCATGACGACGATGGCCGAAAATATATCGTCCAGCAAACCTGGGATCACCGGGAGTACCATCACCCCTTCGATGGCATTACCTTAACGGAGCTGGATACCAAGACGCTGAAGTTAATGCCGGAAACCGCGCGCACCATCTACCGCGGCACCGCCGTGGCGCTGGTCGAGGGGCCGCACCTCTATAAACTGAACGGCTACTACTATCTGTTTGCCGCCCAGGGCGGCACCGTGTTTACCCACCAGGAGGTGGTGGCGCGGTCGAAAACCCTCGAGGCCGACAGCTTCGAAACCGAGCCGGGCGACGTGTTCTTAACCAACGTCGATACCCCGGACAGCTACATCCAGAAACAGGGCCATGGCGCGCTGGTCTCCACCCCGGAAGGCGAATGGTATTACGCCTCGCTCTGCGCCCGGCCGTGGAATCGCCCAGGGGAATCCATCTACGACCCGCGCGGCTGGTCAACTCTCGGCCGGGAAACCGCGATCCAGAAAGTATACTGGGACGACGAGGGCTGGCCGCGTATTGAAGGCGGTCACGGCGGGAAAACCTTCGTCGAAGGGCCGAAAGACGCCATCTTCACCGAAAGCGCCAGCGATAATAGCCAGCAGGATGACTTTACCTCGCCAGCGCTCGACCTGAACTGGAATACCCTGCGGGTGCCGTTTACGGCCAAAATGGGCACCACCGGCGACGGCAAATTAACCTTAATCGGCCAGGGTTCGTTAGCCAATACGCATGACCTGTCGCTGATTGCCCGCCGCTGGCAGGCCTTCTATTTTGACGCCGCAGTGAAGGTGAAATTCGAGCCCTTCAGCTACCAGCAGATGGCCGGGTTAACGAATTACTATAACGACCGCCACTGGAGCTTTGTCTTCCTGACCTGGAATGAAATTAACGGCAAGGTCATCGAAGTCGGCGAAAATAACCGCGGGAAATACACGTCGTACCTGAAAGATAACGCCATCAAGGTGCCGGACGGCGTGGAATACGTCTGGTTCCGGACCAAGGTCCGCAAGCATACCTACAGCTATGAATACAGCTTCGATGGCGTGTCGTTCACCGAGATCCCGGTCCAGCTGGATGCCGCGGTACTGTCCGATGACTATGTGTTGCAGAGCTACGGCGGGTTCTTTACCGGGGCGTTCGTCGGCCTGGCGGCGGTAGACTACGCCGGGTACGGCACCCAGGCTGAGTTTTATCAGTTCGAGTATCAGGAGCTGGGCGATAGGTTAGCGGCCGATGGGAGCTATAACTGGGAGGCTGGCGAGACGCGGGATAAGTAAGAAAGAGCGGGCCCGCGCTACCGGTGAGGTAGCGTGGGTTTTGTGGTGTGTTTGATGTAATTAAAGCGAGTGCTGTCGGATGTCAGTCAGCAGGGCGCAGCCGGGCCTTCAGCTCTTCGGGAGTAAACGGCGGATCTCGCCGGTGCAGCATTGCATGGCAGTTGGGACATACCGGGATCAGATCGGTTTCTGGGTTCAGACGGTAGTCCTGCTTTATCCCAGACAGCGGAATGAGATGGTGGATATGGATAAAGCCCTGGCCGATATCGCCATAGCGGCTGGCCATATCCAGACCGCATACCTGACACCGGCAGCCATGCAGGCGAAGCGCCGCCTGACGAGCCTGACGGTCGCGCTCATAGCGATTGACCACCACCTGCATCGCCGCCCCTTCCACGTACTCCATGGTCGTCTGCCCCTCATCGGGGAAAAGCGCAACCTCGTCATCGCCAGCGCCCTGCGACGCGATCGTAAATCCTTGATCCAGTAACAGACGCACGCATTTAGATTTAATCCCTCCGCTGAAATCCGCCGGGGTAAATTCCGTGCCTGTCGCAAGCGTTGCCGCTAACCCCACGATGGCTTTTGAAGGATACCGACGCCCCTCAAACTCGATCTCATACAGACGCGCGCTTTTAAACTGATGCGCAACGCCTGCATCGTAAGCGCGAATGGCGGCGATGATGCATTCCCTGGATAAATGGTCCGGTAGTTTTTTCATAAGACATAGCTATCTGATGGCGCGAAGCTTGAGTATAAATAGAAAGCTATGGGCTTTTCGAACAAATAACTAGCAGTGATAGTTAAATCGCGATCCACGTAGAATCGCCGCATCTGGTGGGTTGATCGGCAAGGATTTTGCGAGCATCATCGCATTTATTATTGAACGCAAGATCATTCGGCTGTTTTGCGCAGGGGATTAGTTACCAGGACATTAGCCGAGAGTTCGAAGATTTATATGCATTCAGCATGTCAACCGCCACCATCAGTGTAGTACGATAAAGTTATCCCTGAACTAAAACAGTGGCAACAGCACCCGCTGGAAAAGGTTTACCCCTTCGTCTGGCTGAACGTATTCACTATAAAGTCCGTGGGAATGGCCGTTATCAGAGCAAAACGGTTTATACCGTTATGGCGCTGAATCTGGCAGGCAAGAAAGAAACTCTGGGCCGGTATCTATCAGAAAGTAAAGGCGCTAACTTCTGGCTGTCTATATTAAGCGACCTGCAAAACTGGGGCATTGAAGACATCCTGATCGCCTGCGTGGGCGGGCTGACCGGCTTCCCGGAGGCGATAAACAACATTTATCCGCAGACAGAGGTTCAGTTGTGTGTCATTCACCAAATCAGTAACTCGATTAAATACGTGGCCTCAAATGACCATAAAGCTTTTATGGCTGATCTGAAACCGGTATATCGCGCGGGGTCGAAAGAAGCCGCAGAAACGGTGCTGGATGAGCTGGAAGCGAAATGGGATCAGCAGTATCCAGTGTTGCTCAAGTCGTGACGACGCAAGTGGGAAAATCTGTCAGCATACAATAGAATTTAAGAAACACGGAGTCAGTAAAATACTGTACGTGAAAAGTGATGCGGAAAGTTAAAACCTCGGTGCAATGACTAAACTCATTGATAAGTTTTTTACTGCGATAATCGATAGTTTTGCAGACTATAGGCGTGCGAATGAATAGTCACCTAAAGGCTGGCAGGCAATAATTAACAATGCTGTAACAGTTATATGGCTTTCAGGCAGCGTATTATTATACGCTGCCTTTTTCAACTTGCCGTGATAAAGCATGTTTTTGGATAACGATTAAAAAGTGAATAATTGTAAACAGCTTCATTTTTGTAATATGAGTTAGGATAGAAGTTGACTTCTTTGCCAAGCAGAGATGCTAAAATTGCCACATGCAGCCTGTCGGTATTGACAACTTTATACTCTTCAAGAAAGTTTATCATGCAACGGGTAGAATTACGCGCCAGAAATTCATTATCCCAATAATCGCCATTCCAGGTGAGTGAAATATCATGATTGTTTTCTTTGTAGTCTCCAGTTAGAGATTCGGAGTCCGTTCTGAAGCAGTTGGCCTGTTTTTTATAGACGGGTTTAAGTGACAGGTATTTATTAAGATCGAGATAAAATGCCATATCATCAGTAATGAATACGTTCTTGTTTGGTTCATAGTTGAGAGATTTAATATAATCGAAGGTGATATTTTCGCGACAAAAAACAACAAACTTATCAATATTGTTGATGAATAAATCGCTATACCCTCTGATTGTCGACGGCATTATTATTACTTTATGAAACTTTCCAATATTATTCTGGATAAAGTCATGACCTTCAGAATACAATCCTTCTATCAGGTTTCCTCCGCCTCCAAAAATTAAAATATCAGTTTCAGAACTGTAGCGCTCGCCATCTCTGTAAGGGATATAGGTAAGAGCATTTCGTTCAAAAAAGTCATACGTCGCAGATGCAATTACACCATCACCAGCATTACCAGGGTTTGCCTTATAGACAAATCGATGAGATAGATGATAAGATTTTAGAAGCAAATCAAATTTTAACTTCATATTGGTCATTTTTCATCCTGTTTAACAGAAGCTACCGACTGCTATCTTACACTACTTCAATTCACTAATATCATAGAAAAGTCTAGGTTACAAAGGAAGGGTTACAATGAAGAAAATTCTTATAATGACGCCGGACATTGAGGGGCCTGTCCGTAACGGCGGTATTGGTACTGCTTTCACTGCCCTTGCCACTACTTTGGCAAAAAAGGGGTATGATGTTGATGTATTGTATACATGTGGCGACTATTCTGAATCATCTGTATCGAAATTTAGCGACTGGTCACGTATTTATAGTACCTTTGGTATCAATCTGCTAAGAACCGGACTGATAAAAGAGATTAATATTGATGCACCGTATTTTAGAAGGAAAAGTTATTCAATTTATCTCTGGTTGAAAGAAAATAACATCTATGACACTGTTATTTCTTGTGAGTGGCAGGCAGATCTTTATTACACTTTATTAAGCAAAAAGAATGGAACGGATTTTGAAAATACAAAGTTCATTGTAAATACTCACAGTTCAACGTTATGGGCTGATGAAGGTAATTACCAGCTTCCATATGATCAGAACCATCTTGAACTCTATTATATGGAGAAAATGGTGGTTGAAATGGCGGATGAAGTTGTTAGTCCGTCTCAGTATTTAATTGATTGGATGTTGAGTAAGCACTGGAATGTTCCTGAAGAACGTCATGTAATTTTAAATTGCGAGCCATTTCAAGGGTTTGTGACGAGAGATGATGTTACAGTTAAAATAAATGAAAAGCCAGCTTCTGGCGTTGAGCTTGTATTTTTCGGCCGCCTTGAAACCCGTAAAGGACTTGACATATTCCTGCGTGCATTAAGAAAACTATCTGATGAAGATAAAGAGAGCATTTCTGGAGTAACCTTCCTCGGAAAAAATGTCACTATGGGGAAAACTGATTCATTTACTTATATTATGAATCAGACTAAAAATTTGGGACTCGCAGTTAATGTCATCAGCGACTATGATCGTACCAACGCTAATGAATATATAAAAAGAAAAAATGTATTAGTCATCATTCCATCACTTGTAGAAAACTCACCCTATACTGTTTATGAATGCTTGATTAATAACGTTAATTTCCTCGCTTCAAACGTTGGTGGAATTCCAGAGCTTATTCCGCAGGAGCATCATGCGGAAGTTCTATTTATTCCTACACCTGTCGATTTATACGGGAAAATCCACTATCGCTTAAAAAATATAAATATAAAACCAGGGCTTGCTGAATCACAAGACAATATTAAAGAAGCTTGGTTTGTCGCAGTTGAACGAAAAAACAACCGCGCATTCAAGAAAATCGATGAAGCTAACAGCCCGTTAGTTAGCGTGTGTATAACTCACTTCGAACGTCACCATTTGCTTCAGCAAGCACTCGCATCAATAAAATCTCAGACGTACCAAAATATTGAGGTCATCTTGGTTGATGATGGAAGTACGACAGAAGATTCTCATCGTTATTTGAATCTCATCGAGAATGATTTTAACTCTCGAGGCTGGAAAATTGTCCGTAGTTCTAATAACTATCTGGGTGCTGCAAGGAATTTGGCTGCGCGACACGCCTCTGGCGAATATCTGATGTTTATGGACGATGATAATGTTGCTAAGCCTTTTGAGGTAGAAACGTTTGTTACTGCAGCATTAAACTCTGGGGCCGATGTGTTAACCACACCAAGCGATCTTATTTTTGGTGAGGAGTTCCCTTCTCCGTTCCGTAAAATGACGCACTGCTGGCTTCCGTTAGGGCCTGATTTAAATATCGCCAGCTTTAGTAACTGCTTTGGCGATGCTAATGCGCTGATCAGAAAAGAGGTTTTCGAAAAAGTAGGCGGATTTACTGAAGATTACGGTTTAGGTCATGAAGACTGGGAGTTTTTTGCCAAAATATCATTACAGGGATATAAATTGCAAATCGTCCCGGAACCTCTATTTTGGTATAGAGTTGCAAACTCCGGCATGTTGTTAAGTGGAAATAAGAGTAAAAATAACTACCGCAGTTTCCGTCCTTTTATGGATGAGAATGTTAAATATAACTATGCAATGGGGTTGATACCTTCCTACCTCGAGAAGATTCAAGAACTTGAGAGTGAAGTGAATCGCTTGCGGAGCATCAATGGTGGTCATTCTGTCAGTAACGAGTTACAACTTTTAAATAATAAGGTTGATGGTCTTATTTCTCAGCAAAGAGATGGCTGGGCCCATGACCGTTTTAATGCTCTGTATGAAGCAATTCATGTCCAAGGCGCAAAACGAGGCACCAGCCTGGTTCGCCGGGTTGCCCGGAAAGTAAAATCAATGTTAAAATAAAGTAATATTCGGGGCCCGAAAGGGCTCCGCAAAAATAATATTAACTTTCAGCTAATTTTAAATTTGTCTGTAAATAACCCTGTTTTAGTTGCATGCATTTTTGAGTTCCCGGCCAGATTTGCCCCTGGCCCAAATTCAGTGCAGTGCTAAATCAGAGATCTTCGTCTTTCCGGAGACTTCGGATGAATTCAGCCGGAGTCATTTCATTTAATGATGAATGCGTTCTCTCATGATTATATTCCCTGCGCCAGTTGTCGAGTTTGTCCTGCGCATCTTCCAGCGAGAGAAACCAGTGAATGTTCAGGCATTCATCCCGCAGACTGCCGTTAAATGATTCAATAAACGGATTATCCGTTGGTTTTCCGGGGCGGGATAAGTCCATTGTGACACCGTGTTCATACGCCCATTTATCCAGACTTTTCAAAATAAACTCGCTGCCGTTATCTGTCTGAATACGTACCGGCAGACGCTTGCCCAGCACCCGCAACCTTTCCATCACACCGACCACATCCTCACCTTACAGTGACTTTCCGGCATGGATCGCCACACACTCCCGACTAAAATTATCCACTACAGTCAGCGCCCGGAAACGTGTTCCGTTAAACAGATTATCCGACACGAAATCCATACTCCAGCACTGATCGATACCGGTCAGGACCGGACGTTGCTGACGATGTGCTGCACTGACATGCCTGCGGGGGCACTTTTTGCGCAGGTTGAGGCCTTCCAGACAGTAAATCCGGTGTGTTTTCTTGTGGTTAACAGGCCAGCCTTCCCGCCGCAGCTGAATATGAATACGCGGGCAACCGTAGCGGATCCGGGTTTCCGCTATTTCCCGGATACGCAGGGTTATCGCCCGATCATCCCGCCGGCTCTGCCAGTGGTAAACGGTTCTGCTCTGCATCAGCAGTCCGCATCCCCGTCGGACACTGATACGGTAAGCCCCCCGCAGAAAATGCACCGCCTGACGTTTCTGAGCCGGCCTCAGAACTTTTGTTTCAGTACCTCCTGCAGCATCTCCTTGTCCAGACTCAGGTCAGCCACCAGTTTCTTCAGCCGCAGATTTTCACCCTCCAGTTGCCGCAGACGCCTCAGTTCGGTCACGCCCAGACCGGCGAATTTCTTCTTCCAGTTATAAAAAGTGGCTTCAGAAATGCCCATCTTTCGGCAGACTTCCCCGTCGCGGGTGCCGGTTTCGGCCTGTTTCAGAGCAAACGCAATCTGTTCTTCGGTATAGCGGGTCTTTTTCATGGCGATGTGCCTCTCTGTGAGATGGAAGAAAGACCGGAGACTTCAGTTTAGCCCGGCACTGTTTTCAGGGAGGAGATCAACACCCCCACCGTAGTACGCGGAAGTATGTAATGAAGCGATTGGCGTTAGCCCTGCTTTTATTTATTTTCAAAGAATTGGTTGTAGCTTCCGTTCTCACGCCGGAAGCCGACCATTATGACAGCTATCTGTTAGTCGACACTTAACCCGCAACAGCCGTTTCTGGAACAACTTACGACCTCCTGTTCCGTCCAGTGTTCTCCAGACTGTAGGCCAAGCGGTGCCATATTCTAAGCAACCACCAAAGGTGAAAGAACATACTCGCTAGATAAGTTCCAGCGTCACCAGCTTTACCAGCAACACCGGCTAACAGGTAACCACAAGTAATTTACCGGTCCGCGATACCGCCGCCCTGATCCAGCTTCACAAGAGACAGGCTCTTGCTCTGTTGGAATGCGGGCAATTGTGGAAATCTCGTCTGCAACTGACCGTGCGGATAAACACTATCCATAGCTGACGACATGATCCCATTGATTAACACACTTTGATTTTATTACATTTGCTCATTTACTCGCCAACACCAAAAACTTACACTTCCCACATGGACTTAAAAGCAAAAATAAGGATAAGGACGAATGGCTATTGGTCATTTTTTATTTAGGGGTGATAAGACCGCTTGCGGTGGCAGGATTCTTGAAGGATGCCCCAACCATCAATTTTTCGATAAAGATATGGCATGTGAAGGCCATAAAGTAACCTGCGGCAAACATCCAGGGCATTATCGTATCTGCGGTGGCCTTGATAGTGACGAAATACATGGTAAAAGAGTAGCCGGAACACTGCACAGCCGTAGTTCCTGTCCCTGCAAATCACGTTTTATTCCTTCCATCAATGACACTTATGAATTTTCTACAGGGGCAGCGAAAGCCGACACAGCCCAATCTCAAGTCGTCGAATTTCCCGTTCTCCCCCGCCCGATTTATGATCCCCAAGCTGATAATGTGACTGACACCTGCAAGTCAGAAGATAACCCGCTGCTGAACGGCGTTTATATATGGACTGAAACGACAAGTGCAGGTCATGTTTTCGTTTCAGTGCATGAGAATAACAATATCTTCCTCTACACCTATGGACGCTATGGACGCACTGATAAAAGTACCTTCACTGGGGATGGGATTTTAGACTTTTTCCAAGATGAAGATGCGCGTAAGTATTACCGATACGAACTTTATGAAATGGGGGCTCGCGCTTTCCGCATTGATGATGCAGATCCTAAAATAATCCGTAAATTCTTCGAAAACCTTTGGAATGGCGGTGTAACACCAATTCAAACGCCAAACATGCAAGATGGTACAAAGCGAAGAGGCCGAACCATTGATAAATATGATGTCACTGGTAGCAACTGTACCACTCACTCAGTCGAGGGGCTCAAGTTTGCTGGCTCAAAGGTATTCGAACACGGTTACACATCCACTACAACACAGCTACCAATCGACATAGAAGAAGATTTTACTATTCCGGTTTCACTGCAAAGATATCTTGAATCAAAGAGTGCAGACTTCTCATCAATCCTCGTTGTCGAAATGACTAATACATTCAAACAGCAGTACCCTAACACCGAGAACAAAAGCCCTCAATCAATGGGAGGGAGTGCAAAAATCCAACAGTCTGCTGCCGATTCCGCTGCTGTTGCTGGCTCAACATCCCCCTACTCAGGCGGTACAGTAGGCGGTTCATTGGGAAGCACTTACGATGATGAATAAGAAGTTCTGGATCAGATGGGTGAGTATCGCGCTGATCTGTGCAGCCTATTACGCTATCGTGCTTTATTTCGATCTGGTTTTCGCTCTTAACTTTACAGAGACAATGAGTCAAGGCGGAGAATTTACCCCTTCTCAATGCACTTGGTTTGTTAAGGAGCTAGCGCAAAATCACTCTGATTCGGCTTTAGCCTCCATCATTGGTTTCGCTGTCTGCGTCCCCCTGATCCTGCTCATATTCAAGAAAGTGAAATGACCGTCAAAGGCTGGCGAGATCCAGCCTTTTCCTTCCTCCCTCATTTTAGACAATATGTAGTGGCACACTGAATTTGGCCACCCTGGACTGCCCCCACCACTCCGGTAGACGATTCTGCCCTAAAGTTTGAGTATAGGAGGAGCGTATGGGCACACCACGATTTACACTTGAATTTAAAGAAGAAGCCGTCCGTCAGATAATGGAACGCGGTGATTCTGTTGCCGAAGTATCTAATCGTCGGGGCGTTCCCGCACACAGCCTCTACAAGTGGCTACGGGCGTGGGGTCAGTCCATATTTAGAGCCATTAGGGTGAACGAAAAGATGCATACCGTTGCCATCGGTCAGCTTATATTGTTTGTCCGCTGGCATAGCTGTTCCGACTTCGATATCTTTTAACGCCATGCTTATCCCCTCCCTGCTGGTAACAGCGTTAACGAACTTGGAATACCATCATTTATACCAATATCTGTTGGTAGATGTGCATTGAAGTGGGTTGACCTTGAGAGAGCCAGAATCGCGGGCGCGGGAATGACAAGTAAGCACTAGATTTCAGGCACAAAAAAAGCTGCCCTTAAGCGACTTGATTGTATCTTTTGGTGCGAAGGCCGGACTCGAACCGGCACGTATTTCTACGGTTGATTTTGAATCAAAGCGATCGGGTAACTTAACCTACTAACAAATCAGCGTTTTTACAGTGAAGTCCTTTTCAGAAAACGAAAAAGGCACTGGTTATGAAAAACGCAGATGCACTTGATTTACCTACACTAATTGCCGCCATCCTCTCCACCAAAGGTGGCGTGGCGAAAACCACCGATACGGCGAACCTCGGCGGCTACCTGGCCGATCAAGGGCTGAAAGTCCTGATGATTGACGCCGATATCCGCCAGCCGACGCTCAGCAGCTATTACCCTCTTGATAACGAAGCCCCCGGTGGGATCTACGAGCTTATCGCGCAAAACGAGCTGGATCCAGCCATCATCATCTCGCACACTTCCATTCCCGGACTGGATATCATCATCTCTAACGATCCGCGCGGCGAATTGATGAGCCTGCTTCAGGCCGCGCCGGACGGCGTGATCCGACTGCGTCATCTCGTGCGCCAGATAACCGGCTATGACGTCATTCTTATCGATACCATTGGCGCACGTACCATCGCGCTGGAAATGGTGCTGTTAGCCAGCGACCTTATTATCTCCCCGGTACTGCCGGAAATGCTCTCCGCACGCGAGTTCCTGCGCGGCACGCTGCAAATGTACCGGGATCTCCAGCCTTTCACCCGCTACGGTATCCCGCTGCCGCCGTTGAAAGCGGTGATCAACAAGCTCGACCACACTAACGATGCCCGCGAAATTCATCACAACCTGCTCCAGGTTCTCCAGCACAAGCAGAAAGAGCAGGAACTGCTGGTGCCTACCGAAATCCTGATGACGCCGGTTTACGCCAGCGTGGCCTATCGCCGGGCGGCATCGCTGGGACTACCGGTACATCGTCTCGATACTTCCCGCGCCAGAGGGCGGGCAACACCTTGCGCCGCCGAAACCATGCAGATGCTGGCTAAAGAGCTATTCCCGCAGTTTCTCGCCCTACCCCATCAACAAATGGAGGGCATCGCATGAAACGGAAAATCTGGCGGGCATTTTGCTCTTATTACGCCCAGCATCCCTTTGAGAAAGACGATGAAGTGATCGTGTTCTTTGAAGCTGCCGATCGTGAAGAAGCGCGGGAAACGTTACCGGTATTAATGTCGCTGCTCTGGCATATCCCGCCCGAAAAAGTGGACTGCTACAACCTGGAGGATGAGAACGAACTGCGTGATAACTCTGACTCTCTGACCGCTCCCAGAGACTGGGCGCTGTTTGAAATCGGCTGGTCCAACAATAAGCCGCTCTACTCCAGCGATTTGCCGCTGTTACTGCTGCCGCCGCATCAACAGACCCGGCTATGGGAAGCCTTTGTGGCCTGTCAGGAGGGTAATCGGGATGAGTAAACGCAAGCGGCCACAACCGCCCCACTCCGTCGAAGCAGAACAATCGGTGCTCGGCGGGCTGATGCTGGATAACGATCGCTGGGATGACGTTGCCACACAGATTTCCGCGCAGGACTTCTTTATCTCCGCGCATCGGACGATTTATTCCCATATGCAAACCCTGGTCGAACAGGGAAACCCCATCGACCTGATTACCCTGATCGAATCGCTGGAACAGCAGGAGCAGCTCGAACAGGTGGGCGGCTTCGCCTATCTGGCGGAGCTTTCCAAAAACACACCCAGCGCCGCAAATATCATTCCTTATGCGCAATATATCGCCAGCTACGGTGAACTGCGCCAGCTTCTGTTATTAGGCAATGAACTGAGCGATATGGCAGGCCAGCCGCGCAGCAATGTGGCCGATGTACTGGCTTTCGCCGAACAAAAGCTGTTTGCCATTGCGCAGTCGCATCAGGATGGAGGCCTGACCGACATCAACGCCTGCTTTGACAACGTGCTGGCAGGCATCGCTCAGCGCTATGAGGCTGAACGCGGTAGCCTCAGCGGAACACCATCCGGGCTGGAACAGCTCGACGCCCTGACCTGCGGCTTCCAGCCTGCCGATCTGATTATCGCCGCCGCACGTCCCTCGGTCGGCAAAACCGCTTTCGCCCTGACGCTATGCGTGAACGCGCTAATGCTGCGGCCCGCACAGCCAGTGCAAATCTACAGCATGGAAATGTCGGCTGAACAGCTACTGCTGCGGCTGGTATCTCTGATTGGCCGCGTCTCGCAAACCCGGCTACGCAGTGGCGATCTGAGTGATGACGACTGGCAGCAGATCGGCATCAGCGCCAGTATCCTGATGAACGAGTGGAAAGATCGTCTGCTGCTCGACGATTCCGGAATCCTCACCCCATCCCTGCTACGCAGTCGGGCCAGACGATCGCTGCGCCAGTACGGGCTTCCCTCGCTGATCGTGGTTGATTACCTGCAACTGATGCGCAGCGGCGGCGCGGAAAATCGCAATCAGGAGATCTCGACGATCTCCCGATCGCTGAAAGCGCTGGCGAAGGAACTCAACTGCCCGGTACTGGCGCTGTCGCAGCTTAACCGGGCGCTGGAGTCACGCCTTAACAAGCGCCCCTGCAATGCCGATCTGCGCGATTCCGGCTCTATCGAGCAGGATGCCGACGTCATCTTATTCCTCTATCGCGACGAACTGTACGATCCCAACACGCTGGATCGCGGTATCGCTGAAGTCATTGTCAGCAAACAGCGCAATGGCCCGATTGGCACAGTACGAACCCGCTTTATCAGCGATCAAACCCGCTTCGAATCGCTCAGCCAGCAGGGAGTGGGGTCATGAACAACAAACTGACTTCGACGGAACTCCAATCCCGCCTGCTACAGGGCAATTTTGATCGGGGAAGATCGCCTGATGAACGATTTGCCGATCCGCTGATGGAAACCTCGATGATCGTCACGCTGGAGCAGCTCCACCCTTATGATCTCAACCCACGGTTGATGCGCAACCCAAACTATGACGACATCAAGGAATCGATCCGCCGTCGCGGGCTGGACACGCCGCCGCCAATCACCCGTCGTCCCGATCAGGAGTGGTACATCATCGCCAACGGCGGCAATACCCGCCTGTCGATCCTCAACGAACTGTGGCGCGAAACGCATGACGAACGGTTCTGGCGCATTCAGTGTCTGTACAAGCCGTGGGCCGGTACATCCGACCAACCCATGCTGGGCGAACTGCGCTGCCTGATCGGCCATCTGGCGGAAAACGATATGCATGGCAAACTCAGCTTCATCGAGCGGGCGCTGGGGATCAACAAGGCGCGGGAGCTTTACCAGCAGGTGGAAGAGTGTCAGCTTTCACAACGAGAGCTGGCAGAGCATCTGAAGAACGACGGCTATCCGATCAACCAGTCACACATCAGCCGAATGGAACAGGCGCTGGAGTACCTACTACCCTGTATCCCCGAAGTGCTGTACGCGGGGATGGGCCGCTCGCAGGTAGAAAAACTGCTGTCATTGCGGGCGGCATCATTACATCTCTGGCAGCGTCATGCCGCCGAAGACGTCGGTTCCTTTGACGATCTCTTTTCCTCCGCGCTGTCCCTGTTCAACGACCAGCCTGAAGACTTCGCCATCGAGCGGGTGCAGGATGAGCTGCTGGGGCTGATGAGCCAGGAGCTGAACGTTGATTACAACCTGCTATTGTTGGACGTCGATCCTTCTGAGCAAAAACGCCAGGCCGTACTCGGCCCCACGCCGGAACCACCACCGTACATACCGCCGGAAGAACCCGAACCACGCCCGGTAACGCGCAGGCGTAAACCTGAAACAGAGGAAGAAGAAGTTGGCACGCCAGCCCCTCTGCCTGAACCAGAAGAAGCACCATCGCTATTGTGTGAAGGGACAGAACCCGTCACGGATATCTGGCGCATTCCACAACTGTGGGATACCACGGAGTCCTTACGATCGGTCAGCGATCGCCTGGCGTGGGATCTGGCGGAGCATTACGCCATCGATGATCGGGTAATTTCGGATACTAACGAAAATGGCATTGGTTTCCGGGTGATGCCATTCGCATCAGATCACCCCATGTTCACCCGGCCACAGTCACGCGCCTGCTGGGCGCTGCTGGCGGCACTCAACGAGCTTCCTCTGACGGAAGATCTGGCCTCTGCACTGACGCCTGGGCTCTTTTTCCAACGTGATGCAGACGGCTTCTTCTTCAGCGATGAATTCCTTATTAAAGCATTCCGGCTGATCCGTATTGTCCGCCGGATCAAAGAATTTCAGCAGGAGGCACAACATGCTGCCGACAATTAATCAGGCCGTTTTGTCACAGGTGATACAGGCTCTGAAGGACGGCAATGTCCGCTATTGTGAAGCACTGGGCTTTGACCGTGAGGAACTGAACGAACTGAACGCCCTGACCTTTGAGGAGTTAATGCACATGGGCAATACCTCGGCGCAGTTCCTGAAAATCACCATCAATCACGATGTATTGCGCAAAATGCTGGTTCAGGTACGCCAAGAGCAGAAATTCCAGCAACTGGTCGGCCAGGCGGTGCAGCTTGGCGGCTCAATAGCGTTAATCAGCCACTACTTCGGGATATCGACCGCTGAAATAAGCGCCCGCCGTCGGCTGATGGGGATCCATGTGCGTCAGGGGCGCAACCAGGTTCCCGGCGAAGAGGAAGAAGCCGCACTCTGGAACCGCTGGCAGGAGATCAAAGTCGATAACATCGACTCCATACCGGCACTGGAAGCCATGATGCTGCTGGCACAGGAACGTTCGCTCTCGCTGACCGTGGTCTGGAATCTGATCCGCCAGTGGGAAAAAAGCTGAGTGACCGAGGGGAAGATCATGACACCGTATATCCAGGCGCTGATCGCTATGACCGGCGACAAACTCCAGCAACGGATGCAAAAGGATCCGACAGCCGCTTCTGATAGCCTGCTGTTTATGGGCAATCAGCATGACACAGTTCCGCGTCGCTTATTGCAGGATCCGCTGTTATCACCCAGAGATAAATTCGCCTGGCAGGTGATCCGGATGCAGGCGCATGACAACGGCGGCGCGGTGTTCCCCTCCTACAGCGAATTGCAGGTGCAGCTCTCGAACCGCCCGCAGGATGAAAAAGCCTCGCGCAGCACCGTCAGCCGGGCATTGTTGATGTTGCGACTGACGCGCTGGCTCAGCCTGTGCCATAAGGCGCGGGATCGGATATCCGGGCGCATCCTCGGGAATATCTATGCCCTGCACGATGAACCGCTGAGCGTACTGGATGCTGTACGCTTTGATGCGAGCTGTCTTCATCTGCTGGAGCAGTGCTCGCGACATGAAAACAAGGCCATCCGCGCCACTGCGCAAGGCATTCTGTACGACATTCGCCAGGACACCAGCCTGCGTTATTTATCATCGCGTATAGAACTGCTGGAAGAACGCACCCGCTGGCAGCAGCGCCAGTCTCCTGAGGAGACTAAGTCAGAAACGCCCGGTCTCAATACGGTACCAGGCAAAATTTCACCTGGTACTGAATCGGGACTAAGCCGGAAACCGGGGCCTGACGGCTTAGTCTCAAATCAGGACCGGGCTTCTGTACGTACTGTATCTACAGATCTTTGTAATAGTACTACCGCGCGCGTGAACAGCTCGCCACCGAACTGGCCACCTGAAATTCCGTTAACCCATTCCGAAAAACAGCTTGTCTTGCAGGCCATGCAGAACCTGCCGCCCCCGCTGTGTCAGGAAGTGCTTGATGATGCAGCTCAACGCGTTGCTCGCGGCGGCATACAAAACCCGCTCGCCTATCTGCTGGCAACACTGCGCAAGGCGCAGGACGGTGAGTTTAATCAGTATCGGCGCGGCAAAGCGGCAGTGCCGGAATTTGTGCCGCCTGTGGTTTCAGATCCAGAAATACCGGCAGAACCGCGTAAAAAACGGGATATCAGTAAGTTGGTTGCGGAGATTCGGGCGCAGTGTCTGGGGAGCGGCTGATGCCAGCGGCATCGAATACGGATGCTGAATGCCCCTAACATGAAAAAAACGCCGTGCATTGAAACCGATAGAGAAATAACGTTAATGCCAACAGCATCATGTCAACACCTATCAATCAGCCACGAAACAATAGGCAAAAAGGTGATGCCAGTGGCATCACCCTAACACCTATCAATCCAATGTTAATTAATAGGTAATGATAACGGTTCAACGCAGATGTACGATCGCTTCTGGAGTACCTTCAAAAATAAACGGGTTGAGGAACACTCGTCCCCACAAGAAGTTGCGATCCACTTCGCTCAATGAAGCCTCACGACATACCTCTTCCCAGTTCTGGTGAACCGTCCGGATACAGTGTGTGATAACGTCAATAGCTTCCTGTTCGCTCAGCAGAAATTTAGCCGCTGCCGACAGACAAACCGCAAGATTGCTCATTCGGTTTTCACCAATAATCAGCATTGCCTGCGTTGCTTCATTACCAGAACGGCCCTGAGGACAAATATCATAAGCGGGCGTCAGGCTCAGTTTTTCACCATCCCAAAATGCTGCATGATTTCTGGCATGATCGTCTGTGTTACCGCAAATAATATTAAAAACCAGACGCCCGAACAGCTCTCGTAATGTCTCCTTAGGTGCATCGAAGCGCTGGCGAATAATATCCGTCAAATCCTCATAGCTCGCATACCTTGCCATCATCTCATCAAGACCAAAAATGGTCAGCGCAGAGACCATCAGGCGGCGCTGCCACCCTGCATGGCTTTGTATACGGTCAAAGCGTTGAATAAGTATGACGTCTTTACCTGCTGTATGGCGGAGAAGAACAGGTGCAACATTTAGCCCAGCGCAGGCAGCCAGTCGCATAGCGATATATTCAGCTTTAACAACATTATAGGTATCTGTGGAGGAGGAGAATTTTGCGATAAACTTACGCTCCCCGGACTCAATCATTGCCTTTGGTCGTGCGCCACCTAATGAACTACCGTGAAAAAGCGCTTGTTCCAGCTCCGGAGTTAGCGGTACGCCACTTTCAACCATTAATGCGGCCTGCATTAATTCTTCAAGAGATGCGCTTTGGGACTCACGCGGCACATACTCTGTTGCGGATCGCTGGAAGTCGAGTCCTCCAATTCGGTCCGAGCCAGACTCAAGCAAATATGTCAGTTCATCCAGTCTGTCAGGGTCAGCATCCCTGCCCTGAGCCCCCATCAGCCGGTTCAGAATAACACGACGCCCCCAGGCATCCGGGGCAGCATCACGTAATGCACTCGCCTGCTGTAGACCTGGTGCGGGAAAAATCGCACCCCGTACCAACGGAAGTTCCGGCTCATAGACAGGGATAGCATCTCCCCGTTCCAGGTAACTGCGCCCGTAGTTGAAGATGAACCTGTTGCCATCACGAGTTAGCGCACCTGCAACAATCGGTTGAGTTGCACCAGGCAACCAGATCCATACATATGCCAGATCGGGACTGTTATCAGAAGTCATCGTTTATCACCTTTTTGGAGTGATACACTGAGCGAGGCATCAGCGATAAAGTTTTCTCTGCGTTCGCGGTATGTAACGTCATCGATGCCTGATCAGGTGTAAAAAGTGGAACACCGACAATGGTAGCCAGTTCAAATACCGCGCCAATTGCACACCCCATGTCCCCTTCTTCAGCACGATAAACGAGTCCACGCGATACACCTGCACGTTCAGCCAGTTCTTCAACGGTCAATTTACGTTCAATACGAGCAGTACGAATCATCAGCCCCAGCAGTCGCGCAGCATCACGGCTATAACGAGAGTAGGTTCGAGTAGATGGTTTTGCCATTACACGCCTCTTTGTTCCATAAATAGAGCATTTTGCGTAAGTATATCCTTTTTATAGAACAATAAAAATTATTCACTTCAGTACCCCATTAGATTTGTTCCATAAACAGGTTCTTATCTCACTCTATGCTCCATTAATGGAACACACAAATCTCGCGGGCCTGATGCCAGCTATTGGGTATCGCAACTTGCATCGGGCGTCTGAGATTAGCTAACAGCTAAACAAATACGCTCACCGACGTGTTACAGAACAGACGGCTATGGTGGCGACACAGTTGAAGAGGTTGTCGGACTCCTGCTCATATGTTTATAAAAATCGTTTTTATCGACATATGACAAGAATGTGTCGATGCCATAAATATATTTCGGCCATATCTTTAAAAAAAGAATTTTTATCGACATATCCTAAGATATTCAACATCAGCTATCACAAAATCACCATCACCACTTTTCTCGTCTGGCAGGAGAATCTCTATATTTATCAGTTAACTTATCTGAATTTATGGTTGATGAAGCCAACGGAGAAGAAAGTTCTATTTCAACGCCCAACACAGTAAACACTTTGAACAACCGCTCAATACTGGCGCTGCCTGGGTTCGCTTCCAATCGAGCATAGGTTTGCTGTGTTACGCCAAGCCTCTCTGCAACATCCTTTTGGGTCAGCCCATTCACTTTACGAAAGCCAATCAGAAGAGGGCGTAGCTGATTTATGGTCTTCAACGGATAAAGAGTATTCATAATGGTATGCGCCATTTTTAGAGGGTTTTAACAACCTAAAAGCTGTTTTAAAGCAATACACCCTACATGCTGTAAAAAGACTTCTTTATCCAGTGAACTCCGCTTACTCGCCGAGCTGCGACGCGAAATCATTAGATCTCTCCCCAATTCAAGTTTTTCGCGCGAAAAACTTGAAAAAAAGGTGTGAATGAATTCTAACGCCAGACGCTTAGGCTAAAAGCGACAAATAAGGGAATTTGCTTATCTCTACACAAAGGGCACATAAAAGTGTCTTTTGTGTAGAGATAAAAAGCAAAAATACGCTTTGATGCCACTGGCATCACATAAACACCTATCAATCCACTACCAATCAATAGGTAAAAGGGTAATGCCACTGGCATCAATGTCCCCCCGCATTCAGCTAAAACTTCCGTGCCCCATATACAAAACAACCTGTTCGCCCTTTCTGGATTTCCCCAGACTCCAGCACAATCGCTGCCAGGAGATCCCAATGAAACTCGCGCCTTACCTGATAACACTGACGCTGCCGTTTATCTCGTTATCTGCCAGAGCGGATTACCACACCCAAATTAACGCAGGAAATACCGTCTCCGGCGTGGTTGTCGATGGTTCAAATGACAATCAACATGTTTGTGGCACGCTAACTGACTCTACGATCACAGGCCCCTACGCCTGGAGCTACGTTGGCGATGGCGGGCAGACCAATCACATCACCGTTACCGATCACGGTGAGCTATTTCTGGAACCGTACGGCAGCGCTTATTACACACAGATAACCGACAATGGTGATCTATAGGTGAACGGGTATGCTGAAAACACCTATGTTGATAGTGACGGAAAAGTTTACGTTGATGTAGGAAGAAATAGCGTCAAAAGTACTAATTAACCTTTCAAAATATTTTATACTACTATTGACACTAACAAGATCTTCGTCGACTTAATTATAAAATGTTCACAAGATCACAGAAAACAAAATAACTAACTACTGTCTTAGTATCTATATGCAATACACAAAAAAAATGATATAATACAAATAAATAATTTTGAGTACGTTATTATGACAATACAAAAAATTAAAATAACAAACTTACTTTCTTTTGATGAAATTGAAATTGACGAACTAAATGATATTAATTGCATTGTTGGTAGAAATAACGTTGGTAAATCAAATTTACTAAAGACCCTTAAATTTTTCTACAATAAATTAGAAGGAAAAGAAGAATTACCTCCGAGACTGAATTCTAACTATTCATACAAAGGAACAATATCAATTACGTTTGATACCACCCGGATTTTTAGGATTGCAAGAAGACAACCATCGAATAAATATTTTTCATTCATTGTCAGAAAACTAATTCCTATACATAAAAGAAGTGTTTTTTCACTTACAAAGTATGATGATGATCATACCACTTTTACCCTTTCATTGAACATTTATAATGATGGCAAAGTTAAATGGTCTACGAACGATAAGCAGACATTAAATCTAATATTGTATCTATACCCCTTTTTCCATATTGAACCCAGGCACATGAATTTACATGAGTGGGATAGTTTATGGGATCTAATTTCAAGAATTAAATCATTCAACTTATCAACTATTAGTGAAGATTCCATTATTACATTTTTTGATGAGTCTATTAATACCAATGGTGATAGCTCATACAAAAATTACATTAAAGAGCTCAATGATAATATATTCACAAAACCGAGTACTCAAAAAGAAAAAATTCTTAGTTATATTAAGGCTGGTCTGAAAGGATATAATTTCGAAATAGACGAAAGAGACTTAAAGCTTCATTCAGACGGAACAAACTCTTTTCATTTTATAAAAACATATCTTAATATATTAATTACAATTTCACGCAGAGAATATATTACTCCATTTATATTCATTGATGAGCCAGAGCTTGGATTACATCCAAAGATGAACGAAGTCCTGATTCACGATGTGTATAGTAAGTATAAATATAATTCAGGACGAAACAACAAAGTAACCAGACCTAAAGTATTTATAGCAACTCACTCTCCCAATATAATTAAAGAAGTAATCAAAAAATTTAGAGACAGACAAAGGGTCTATTGTTTCCGGAAGAATAAAGAATCATCTACATCAATAAGAACACTAAATTCAACCTATGATAATGAAAGTTTTATAAATATATTTAGTGATAACGAAGCTCGATTGTTTTTTAGCGATTACATCTTATTTGTTGAGGGAGAAACAGAGCTCGAAATATTCGGAAATATGAAGCTGGCTGAACATTTCCCTCATCTCAAAAATATTGATATATATAAAAGCAGTAGCAATGTCATCGGGGAAAGGATAAATCCCTCTTATTCTAACTCATCTATACCCTACATGTTTTTATTTGATGCTGACAAAGCCATTTCAATTAATGGCGGGGTCGGTTCATTTACCATTAATTATAAAAAGAATGGAGAGTATTTCAGTTTTGAAAAAACAATCCTTGAGGAGGAATTAAAGAAACATAAACTAGGATTCAGTAAAATACATAAAGAATTAATGAATAATACATCCTACCTTATAAGGTGTATAAATAAAAAACTAGATATTAATTTAACCACACAGGATTTTTCATCTGATTCTGAATTTGAAGATATCTTTAACGCTATAAAGAAAAGACTACTTTTAAAAAATATTTACATAAACAGAACTACAATTGAAGGGTGCTTGATACAGAATGACAGTTTAATACTGTTTTATGAATGGGCTGCAAAAAAATATGACTTTGATATCAGCATCATAGATAAACTCAAAATTAAAACACGCAAGTACTTAACTCAAGAATTATTAGCAGATTATTTTAGGGTTATTTTCAATGGAAAAACAAAAACTCTGATAGACTATAAGCATTTCAATTTCAATGCTTATAAACAAGCGACCCAGAAATGTCAACCTCTTAATGATAGACTGAGAAAGACATCGACGAGAGCAAAAGTTTTAATGAATTTCATTGAAGAACATTCAATAGCTAACAAAGATCTGGCTAAAACAGATGGTTGGACTACTAATTTTATAAACTATGCAGTTGAACACATAGCAAATCAATCTAAAGCTGAAAATAAATCTTTCGGAAGTGTTTTTAAGGTTTATTTCCCTGAGTTATATGATATCATCAGAAGGCTTCAACCCGATAGTAGAGGGGAGATATGAGTTTTTACGAGTATCTGAGGGCTTGCCCCTCCAGCTTTATGCCATTAAGTGAATGTTGCTTTTTGGCTTTAAGCATAGTCCCAATAGTGACTAATCTAGTCACTCGTATTAGTGTAACCGATGAGTCACACCTACGGTGTAATGTTGTTCATTTGTATCGGGTTGAAGCAATATGAAAAATAAAATTCTCAGCGATGATTTTTTTAAGAATGCTATTCTTAAAGGGAATTCAGCTCTCTTCAATGAATTCACACAAAGCGTTACAGAACGAGAAGTTGGCCCTGATGTTTTTTTTGAAATTGAAAAGAACTCAGAGCATCGGAAAATAAATGAAAGAATCACTAAATTTATTCTTTCACAAATACCAATTAACTCTTCAGCCTGCGGATTTGTACAAGGAAAATCATATTTTGATTTTCTAAATCCACATGTCAAAGGTTATTTTTTTCTAAGGCTAGATATCAAAAAATTCTTTCACTCTATTCCTGCTTCAGAAGTTAAAGCTCTTTTTAAAGTTTATTTTAGCAATACCAAGAAAGAAGAAAAATATTCAGCATTAGATATTGCCCTTATGGCTGTATTACATAAAACAAGCAAAAGCTTGTCTGATTCTGAATTAAGAGATAAAGAAATCCTTCCAATTGGTTTTTCTTCATCCCCTGTTATATCAAATATAATTTTCCGAAAAGTAGATATTTTAATTCAAAAGTACTGTGAAGATAAGAATATTGAATATAGCAGATACGCCGATGATCTATTATTCTCTTCAGCCAAAAGCAATTTTATTCATGGAGAGCAATTTGAGAGAGAAATATCTATTTTTATTTCCACCCTATCTCTCAGATTGAAAAAAAGCAAGAGAACTGCTAGCGAAAACACAATATCTTTGAATGGGTATGTAATTCAAAACACAAAACAAAAAAAACTATTTAATATGTTTGTCTATAAAGATGCTCCTATTGGAACCATACGGGTATCGAATAAAAAGACAAAAACAATAAAAAAAATGACAGCATTACTCAGACAAGGAAAATCACCTATATACATTATGGAAAATGTTTTCAATTTAAATAGGAAAAGTTTTAAACCAAAGTATACCAATAATTATGCTTTTTACAATAGATATGCAACAGATCAATTACAAAATAAAATCAAAGGTTACAGATCATATTTGGTCTCCATTATAAAATTCAATGAAAAATATAAATCCGTTGATGAAAAATTCTTAAAATCCGCAAAAAAATTAGTAAAAGAACTGGAAGATAGCATTCCTTAATATTGTCAGCGCTTAACTTAAAATTATTAGCCCCACACAGTTGAAATTTTACCCCCCCCCTATAACAAGCTTATAAAAGTAAGCTTGTTATACTTAACGACATCATAAACAGTGAAAAAATGGTTTAGAATCTATATCAAAAAACTGATAGCAAAAAGACAGCATTATTAGTATCGATTACCCTAACTACATTCCGCAAAAACTTTCACGTCCCATATACAAAACAACCTGTTCGCCCTTTCTGGATTTCCCCAGACTTCAGCACAATCGCTACAGGGAGATCCCAATGAAACTCACCCCTTACCTGATAACACTGGCGCTGCTGTTTATCTCGTTATCTGCCAGAGCGGATTACCACACCCAAATCAACGCCGGAAATACCGTCTCTGGCGATATCGTGGATGGTTCAAAAGGTAATCAATATGTCTACGGCATACTGGCCGACTCAACGATTACGGGCACGCATGCCTGGAGCGACGTTGGCGATGGTGGGCAAACCAATCACATCACCGTTACCAATAATGGTGAGCTGTTTCTGGAACCGGGCGGCAGCGCTTATGACACGCAGATAACCGCCGATGGTGTTCTACAGGTGAATGGTTATGCTGAAAACACCTATGTGGATAGTGGCGGACAGGTTTACGTTAACGCCGGAAATAATGGCGCTGAAGATCCAGAACAAGGCGGCCAGATAGTGAACACCACTATTGGCGCTGGCGGCCGGGTCGTTAATCGATATGGCATCGACACAAATACGGTCATTGGAGCTGGCGGCGAACTGGATACCGGCTGGAATTACCCTTATGAAACCCGCAACACTGCAATTTCCCGTAATGCCGTAATACAAAACGGCGGCATTCAGCAGGTCAGCAACGGCGGGACAAGCGAAGGTAGCAAGGTCAATGATGGCGGCACATTAATCGTCACCGGCACATGGCACTACAATGTCGTCACCGACACTCAGCCTTCTGCCTGGTATCGCGGCACCGCTGATGACACGGCTGTTTATGGCACGATGCAAAATCGGGGCGGACTCGATAAAAACACCACGGTGCAGTCCAGTGGACAATACGCATTGGGCGGTTATGGTCTATCCCAGCAGCTCACCGTAGCACAGGGTGGCAGCGCCCAAATCAATGATGGTGCTCTGGATAGCTTCTGGCTCTATGGACTGATGGACGTCAGCAATCAGGCAACGCTGACAGGCACAGGCACAGTGGGTAGCAGCGGCGAACTGGTACTTAACGAAGGCGCAAAAACTTCCGGCCTGAGTTTAGCGCTGGATGGCGTACTTTCCTTGCAAAACGGCAGTGATGCTGGTCCACATCATTATCAGATTGCAGGTCTGGAGATGGACGGCGGTACGGTACTGTTTGACCCAACCTCCTTCGCCACACTGAGTATGGAAACGCTCTCTGGCAGCGGCAATTTCTGGATGAATACCAATATCGCTGCACAACAGGGCGATATGATTAGCGTCTCCGGGGAAGCTAACGGCGATTTTGGGATCTGGATAAACGACACTGGCGAATCCCCCGCTGATCCACAGTCGCTACAGGTCGTACAAACCGGTGGTGGCGATGCACAGTTTACGCTGTTGAACCCAAACCAGCAGGTAGACATCGGCACCTGGGAATATGGCCTCACTCCCGACGGTCAGGGCAACTGGTCGCTGACGCCGCAGGCAACTCCCACGCCATCAACTGAAGCCGTTCTGGCGATGGTAAATGTCACTCCCACCATTTTTCAGGCCGAAGCCAGTGCGCTGCAAACCCGCCTGGACATTACTCGTTCCAGTCCGCATCAGGGAGAGCTATGGGTGCAGGCGCTGAGTAATCGCTTTGACGTTAACCGCACAGCTAATGCAGCTTATCACCAGCGGCTCGATGGGATGATGATGGGCTATGACAGAAGTTTTCCTCGCCAGACTGGCCTGCTTACACTCGGCATTGCTGGCGGCTACAGCCGTTCCGATCTTGATCTCGCCAACAACAGCGACGGCTCAGTAGACAGCTACAGCGCCGCGTTATACGCCAGCTATTATGATCAAAGTCGTTTCTGGCTGGACGGAATGCTGAAAGGCAATCTGTTTAACCAGCACCTTAATGCCCGCATGAGTTCCGGCGGCCATGCCGACGGCAGTTACACCATCCCCGGTCTGGGTGGCGGCCTGGTTGCCGGGTATGACGCCAGATTCGCCAATACCACCCTCTCCCCCTTTTTCGGTTTCACCGGCTTCATTTCACAAAGTGATAATTACTGGCTATCGAACGGTATGCAGGCACATCCCGGCACGGCTAAATCTGCGCTGGGGCAAGTCGGGTTTCGGCTGCGTCAAAATATGACGACTCGTCATGGAATACAGTTCGTTCCGTGGCTGAAAGTCGCGCTGGAGCAGGAGTTTGTGCATAACAACCCGGTCAGAGTTAATGACGATAATTTCAATAACGATATCGCCGGAACAAGAGGAAGCTACCAGGCTGGCATCAGCGCCGCTCTCACGCCGCACATGCATATTTACGCCAGTATCAATTACGAGAAAGGTGATGGGATGGAATCGCCGTGGACCGGGAATGCGGGTTTTAGCTACCGCTTCTAAAGCAAAAGAACGTGGTCTTAATATCAGTATTACCGAAAAGATAAAGTGTAAATATTCTGGCGATATTCAATTCAAAAAGATGAAATATTATCACTATGGTTAAAAAACAAACTCACAGGTAACCCTGACCTCGATATTACAATCTTATATCTATCAGCGCCGAATAAATGACGCCACCGTCTATCAATACCTGCTAACCAATAGGCGAAATGGTGATGCCAGTGGCATCAAAATTTCCATCAAACAGTCTTCACGCCTATGTTTTCGCTTTTCCATTGCTTACAACCCCTCACACCATCACTCTGCGCCAGAGCTAACGCTGAACGGGAACGTTTTGACAGTCGTCATGTTTTAGCAGGAAACCATCTATCTCAAAAACAATAAATGTTGAGATAGTTTTGAAGGACAGTCTATACTATCTCAAATCAATGAAATTTTGAGATAGCCACATGCCAATCAAAAGACCACCGGCACTTGTTCCGTTTTCCCAACTCACCGGAGCGGATCTGGAAGCCCACCAGCACTACAGCCGCGTGACGGACGATAAAGGCCGCTATCTTCCGTTTGACGAATTTTGCCGCCGCACAGCCAGGGGAGAAAATGTCTCTATCGCCTGGACGCTTACGCGTCGGGCGCGTAACTCAGCCATGCAACGGATCAATTATCGCAACGAAGCAGGCGAGCAAGCGGGTTTTGTCCTGACGCCTAATATTATGTCAGTATGTGAGCTGGTAGATAAACATGCCACAAGGCTGGCGCTCAAGGAACTTACCACCCGGCTCAGGGGCGCAGGTAAAGAGTTAACGGCACTAAGCCTGGAAGAACCAATTACCTCATCGCAACTAGAAGGTGCTAACACAACCACGCTTGTGGCGCGGAATATGCTGGAAAGTGGCAGGGCTCCCCGCACCGAAGATGAACACATGATCGCGGGTAATGCGCGATTAATGGCCGAGATACCGGAACTTATCCAGGAGCCATTAACGCCTGACTTGATTCGCCGCTTCCATGCCGTTGGCATGGGTGGAATTAACGACGAAAAATACCGTCCCGGCGAATTCCGTGATACCGATGATGTGGTGATCGCCGACTATGACGGTAACATTGTTCACCAGCCTCCAGCCGCCGCCAACCTGCCGGAACGCCTGCAAATGGTGTACGATTTCGTAAACGACACTGAACACTACGTTCACCCACTGGTAAAGGCTTGTATTCTTCACTTCATGATCGCCCACGAACACCCTTTCAGAGATGGTAACGGGCGTACAAGTCGTGGGCTGTTTTACTGGTACATGCTGAAATCAGAGTACGACGTGTTTAAGTACGTATCCATCAGCCAGCTTCTACATGCTGCACCCGCTAAATACGCCCACAGTTACCAGTACACTGAAACGGATGGCATGGACCTGACGTACTACCTTGAATATCAGACCCGTATTATTCATCGGGCAATGGCAAGACTCTTACAGCATGTAGACGATCTGATTTCCCGCGCTGCAAGAATTGACCATTTTTTGTATCAATCTGGGAGCTTATCGCGGTTGAGCGGGCGACAAGTCACACTACTCAACATCATTCTGGCAGAGCCAGATAAGAAATATTCCGCCGCAGGCGTAGCAGAGATATTGGGCGTATCGGATAACACTGCGCGTAATGACCTGCGGACTCTGGTGCGTGAAAATCTCTTAAACGAGATATCAGAAAACGACCAGAAAACGGTTTATAGGGTATCCCAGGATCTGAGCTAAGCCCCGGCACAAAAACTGCCTCTGATAAATCAGCACAATGTTATGGGGATTAAAGCCACTGAAATCACGCTATTGTCTATCAATCTCAAACAATCGATAGGCAAAAGGGTGATGCCAGTGGCATCAAAATTTCCATCAAACAATCTTCCCGCCTGTGTTTTCGTTTTCCCATTGCTCACAACCCCTCACGCCTTCACTCTGCGCTGACACTCACCCGCAACAGGAAACACATATGTCGGACTACACCTTCAACATGGGTCCCCTGCGTAGTGCGATCCATATTCAGCTTCACACTCACAATGCCACCCGACTTTGGACCGGGCGGCGGGCGACCGAAAACGGCCCTGCGCCAATCATCGGGATGCCGCGCTTTATCGAAATTCTCAACCAGATGCGCATTGCCACAGAGCATAACGATCCTTACGCCGATCTGTGGATGCTGCGTATGGAGGAGAAACTGGCTCAGTCGCGTAAGCTGATGCAAGTGATGCTGGATCAGGCGAAAGCCATGTTCAGCGAATTGCCGGAAAGCATCGATATTGAAACCTGCTTCAATGTTCAGCCTGCTCGCTTTCCGCTGTTTATCAACGCTCCACTGGCCTATCAGGGTGTTTATCTGCTGACCGACTTCGACCAGCTCGCACGCCAGCTGTTACTGGCCTCCCATATCGCCGTTATCTCCCGCAGGGAAATGCACAACCGGTTAAATAACGGCGCAACCGTTATCCGCAGTACCTTCGGTCAGGCGCAGAAATATCACGGTTCCGGCCTGACCCGCCAGGATTTTATCGACGATACGCCACAGGCCAGAGCTGCTATTGAGCGTTTAGGCCCGCTGCCGGAAGCGATACTGAGCGGCAAACTGCGATCATCGTTTTCATCATCGTTGCCTGGCAAGACCGAAAACCCCGGTGTCACCGATGATGAATAACCCCATAACCGGCTATCAGTCGCTGGCTGATGAAGACTATAAAATGCTGGCTTACGTCTCCTCGCTAAAAGGCCTTTTAAAGCCTTTTAAGAGTAAGGGGGAGCTGGAGCTGCTGGAGAGCAACGCCCGAAGCGTGCGCGAGATGATGGAGCCATTGATGCAGCGTCTAATCCAGAGCGCCAGACGCTACCCCGTGCGCCAGCTTCCGCTGATATTTACCATCGGCCCGGCACCGTCCGGTGCAAACTTCTTGCGCTGGCGGAACCAGCAAAACAACAAATCCGGCACCCCGGCATTCAGCAATCTGATTGGCGATCCCAAAATCCCGCAACGTGCGAGAGATGCCTTGCTGGAAATCGAGCGGGATCGCATCGTGTTCAATATGCAGATGTCGGTGCTGACCTTCATTATCCGCCAGGCGCGGGAGTGCCAGGAAAAGATGAACCAGGCAGAAATGCTGTATCAGGGGCGGCAAAATAGCTGACGCAGGACATGAATTGCAGCACGACACTAAGCGGCTGCGCGATTACTCTCGATGCACTCCCAACAGCGCGGCATGTTTTGCTGGTTCGCGCTCGTGACGCTCCCGTCACGCAAAACACCCTTTACGCTCCTGTTCAGTATCATTCCAGGCGGATAGCCAGGCGACAGCCGTCTCGCTATCCGCCCGGACCTCCTGCATTTTTCCGGCGCCCACCGGATAACAACGGGATCCGTTTGTGCGCAAGCGCCAGTTATTGCGATTTACACTGCTGGCAGAAATCGCGCGTAACCCTACGCGAACAGTGACCCCTTCAGCCCGCTGCACCTTAACAGCCTCCATGCGGAACACGATATTTAAGGTGCAGCAAACAGAATATCGCCTCGCAATTTCTCTTCCCCCTCGTTTAAATCCCATTGCTTATCTGGTAGCCGGAACCTGCACGCTACCCGCCGTAAGGCGTGGTTCCAAATCCTTTTAATTGCGCAGCATCACACAGGCGCATCCCTTTCACCCGATGCACTCTGCATATCACCAAGGTAACGCGTGTTGTCACGCGGGAGGATCCCATGAACGAGAAAACTTACTTCAATCTGTACACCAGCGGTCTGGGTTACGTTAACCGTGTTCGCACCGTCACCCCAAAACGCGGTGAACCCTTTTTATGCTGTGACATTGCCGCATTAAGCGGGGCTGCCGATGACGTGGACTATGTTCGCTTTGACTGCAAAGTCACCGGCAGCGAAGCGCGTAAGCTGATTGCCCGCTGCGAGCAGGCGGTCAATGAAAAGCGCAAGGTGCTGATCCACTTCCGCCTGGGCGACTTATACGTAGATATGTTCACCTACAGCAAAGGCGAGCGTAAAGGCGAAGCGGGCGTCAGCCTGAAAGCCCGGCTACTCTATATTGGCCTTATCAAAATCGACGGCGAAGTCGTCTGGCAGGCCGGAAATCAGGAAGCAGAGGCAGAAGCTGATGCAGCCTGAATCTTTATCGTGACGCCCACTCCGGGCGTCTTTTTTTCATCACCGAAAAACAATTTCGCGTTGTCTGCCTTCTCACCATTGCGCACCCTCTGGCTATTCCTCATAAGATTCAGAGAGACAATGGCGCGAATAACAGGATGGGTTATCACATTGCTGATGCTGGGCGGCTGCAAGTCGCCGCAACAGCCCGTTGCGCCAGTGCTAGAACCCGCAACGCCGCCCGCGCCTGAAGTGGTGCGCTATGACCGCTATCTGCTGATCAACACCCGCCCCGACGAAGCCCAGCGCAACCCGCTGCACCAGATAGTCAACATCAACCTGCCGCTGAACCTGAAGCTCACCGTTGGCGACGCCTTTACCTGGCTGCTGAAACAGAGCGGCTACAGCCTGTGCGTTGATGACCATCCCACGCAGTTTCTGGCTGGAAAACCGCTGCCGCTTTCGCAATACCGGCTCGGCCCGATGCGACTGGAAGAGGCGCTGAAAATGCTGGCCGGGCCAAGCTGGCTGATGCAGACCGATGTACTAAACCGCGAGGTCTGTTTTCACCTGAACACGCCGGGAACGGGGGAACATCATGCTTAGACGTCTGGCTTACCTGACTACCGGCTCGGCTCTCCTGCTGCTGGCGGCAGCGGTGTTCTGGTGTTTCAACCGCCTGAATACCCTGACGCTGGCGCAGCAACAGACACAACGCCAGATAACACAGTGGCGCGACCAGCCACAACACAACAACGATTTCCACGAGTTACTGGCTACCGTAAAAGACATTACCGGACGCACAGAAGCCCTTGCCAGACAGCTTGACGATGCCACCAGCGATCAGGCCAAACGACTTCAACTCATTAACGAACAGCTCAGGGCACTGAAGGGACAAATCCAGACCCTGAACGCCAGTTATCAACACCTGCAACAACAGACCGCCACGCGCAGCCGCGCAAAGGCAAAAAGCCCCGTCCCATCTCCGCTTTGGGCCGCAAAGGCCCCTTTTTCTCTTATTGGCAGCGAGTTTCGCGCCAGGCGGCAGTTCGCCGTCATCGCGCCTTCCGGCTATCGCTCGCTCTCACAGCTTCAGCTTGTTGCCCCCGGAGACAGCGTGCAGGGCTGGCAACTGCTGCAACTGGACGGCAGCCATGCCACTTTCCGTAAAGGCGGGCAGCGGCTGACGCTGAACGCCGGAGAGTAAAACCGATGCGCAGATATCTGTTGCTGTGCCTTTTGCTGTTGCCGCTGTTTGCCAGCCCACAGCAAACCCGTATTGAAGAACAGACCATCATCCACACGCAGGCGCAGCAGTGGGGGCTGACCGGCAGCGAATGGCAGCGCTACCAGCAACTGCGTCAGGGCGAGCGTGGCATCTGGTCGCCGGGACTTGATCCCCTCACCACCCTCGGCGTGGAGGCCAACAGCGATGCCGAACGCCAGCGCTTCGCCGAGCTGCTGGCCCGTAAAGAGCATCAGCGGGTGGAGAAAGAGCTGGCGTTCCAGCGTGCCTATAACCAGGCGTGGAAGCGGCTTTACCCGACGCTGACGCCCATCCGCAGCGTCGTCCAGCCACGTCTGGCGCTGTTCCTCAGCGAGAAATGCCCGGTCTGCGAGACGCTGGCGCAAAAGCTTATCAACGATGATCGCCCGCTGGACATCTGGCTGATCAACAGCCGTAACGACGATGCCAGCCTGCAACGCTGGGCGCAGCGCCAGCATATTGATATGCGCAAGGTCGAACGTGGGCAGATAACGCTTAATCACGATAACGGACGCTGGCAACGTCTCGGCGGCGGAAAGCTACCGTTATTGCTTGAACAACAGGGGGAGCAATGGCGTCCCGTCTCTGCGCCCTGACAGTAGGCCTGATTATCAGCGCTCACGCCTGTGCCGTTCCGTCGCTGTATGCGCAAATCGCTCGCCAGCAGCAGGTTCCGGCGGAACTGCTCTACGCGGTGGCCCGCGCGGAAAGCGGCACCCATCTGGCGCAGGGGCTGCATCCGTGGCCGTGGACGCTGAATATCGCCGGAACCGGCTACCGTTACCCCAGCCGTTCGTCAGCCTGCCGGGCATTGCTGGACTTCGCCCGTACCCGCAGCCTGAAACGCATCGACGCCGGGCTGGGGCAGATTAATCTCGGCTGGAACGGGCAGTGGTTCTCCTCGCTGTGCGCCAGTTTTGATCCGGCGGACAATCTCACCGTCACTGCCCTGCTACTGCGTCAGCACTACAGCGCCTCCCCCGGAAGCTGGCTGGACGCCGCCGCCCGTTACCACCATCCCGCCGGAGGCAAACCCGCCGCCGTCTACCGCCAGAAGATTAGCCAGCAAATCCGGTTACTCTCCGCATCAGGGACGTCGCCATGAAACACCTTATTCCAGCCATGCTGCTGTTTACTGTCGCCGCGATTGCCGGGTCTGCTGTTCCCATGCAGGCGCTGGATGAGGCCAGGTTACTGCCGGTCATCACCCACAATCTGCATCCTGGTCAGCAACCGCGTCTGGCGCTCAACCTGCCGGGGATGACGCCGCTTTTTTTAATCGGCGACGATCCACAGTCCACAGAATGGCTGCGCCAGCACCGGGACGCATTAAAAACCCTGCACGCCACCGGACTGGTAGTGAACGTCGCCACACTGGCGCGGTTGAATGCCCTGCGGACCATCGCTCCAGCGTTAACGCTGCTGCCCGTCAGCGCCGACGATATGGCAAAACACCTGCCCATCACCGCGTATCCGGTGCTAATCACCGACAAGGGGCTCGCACAGTGAGGCTCGATTTTATCCTGCGTCCGGCGGTGGAGCTTTACAGCGCCAGCGCGGCCCTGCTGGCGGCAGTATGGTGCGTGATGGCTCCGCAAACTCTGCTGCTGACGCCTTATTCCGGCTGGCTACTGGCGCTGGCCTTGCTTGCGCTGTCTGCCCTGCGGCTAAAACAGGGAGTGCGCATCCTGCGCTTTCGCCGTCGCGTGCGCCATCTGCCGCTCTGGACGCTCTCCCCCAGCCGTATCCCGCAGTTACCCGACGCGCTGTTTCTCGGGCGCGGCTTTCGCTGGCTACCCACACATACCCAACGGCTGTATCTGTGCCGTCTGCCGCAGTGTGAGCACTGGTTACGGACAGATCGCCCTTCAGCCAGCGGCGGCGATCCGTTGCTGCACGGAGTGGAACTGCGCGAAGGCCGCGTCATACTGCCGCTGCGTGACCGACCGGGGCATACGCTGGCCCTCGGCACCACCCGCGTCGGTAAAACCCGGCTGGCGGAGCTGCTGATTGCCCAGGATATTCGCCGTGGTGACACGGTGATTGTTTTCGACCCCAAGGGCGATGCCGACCTGCTGCGTCGCGTCTGGGCGGAGGCGCACCGCGCCGGGAGGGAAAGCGTCTTCTGGCTGTTTCATCTGGGCTGGCCCGAGATCTCCGCCCGCTACAACGCCGTCGGGCGCTTTGGCCGCATCTCGGAGGTTGCCAGCCGCATCGCCGGGCAGCTCTCCACCGAAGGCAACTCCGCCGCTTTTCGCGAGTTCGCGTGGCGCTTCGTCAATATCATCACCCGCGCCCTGGTGGCACTGGGCCAGCGCCCGGACTATGCCCGTATTGCCCGCCACGTTATCAATATCGACGAACTGTTTATCGACTACGCCCGCGTCTTTCTGCCCGGTCACGACAGGCTGGCATGGGACAACGTGGTGCGGATTGCTGGTGGCATCACCGAGAAAAACACGCCGCGTAACCTTCAGGGACGGGACAGCTACGTCGTCGCGCTGGAGCAGTACCTTTCCACCACCCGCCTGCATGACCCGATCCTCGATGGCCTGCGTTCCGCCGTGCGCTACGACAAAACCTATTTCGACAAGATCGTCGCCTCGCTGCTGCCGCTACTGGAAAAACTGACCACCGGGAAAATCGCCCAACTGCTGGCCCCGGACTACGGCGACCTCAACGACCCGCGTCCGGTGTTCGACTGGCAGCAGGCCATTCGCCAGCGGGCGATTGTCTACGTCGGGCTGGATGCGCTCTCTGACGCAGAGATTGCCGCCGCTGTCGGCAATTCGATGTTTGCCGATCTGGTCAGCGTCGCCGGGCATATCTACAAACACGGCGTGATGGACGGCCTGCCGCAAACGGAAGAAAAAGCGGCAATCAACCTGCACTGCGATGAGTTCAGCGAACTGATGGGCGATGAATTTATTCCATTGATCAACAAAGGCGGCGGCGCAGGCGTACAGGTCACGGCCTACACCCAGACGCTCTCCGATATCGAAGCCCGCATCGGCGATCGCGCCAAGGCGGGACAGGTGGTCGGCAACTTCAACAGCCTGATCATGATGCGGGTGCGGGAGACCGCCACCGCCGAACTGCTGACCAGACAACTGCCGCAGGTAGACGTGCTCAGCAACAGCGTCAGTTCCGGCGTCACCGACAGCGCCGACGCTCAGGGCGGCATTAGTTTTTCCAGCAACACCCAGGATCGCGTGAGCAGCGTACAGGTGCCGCTACTGGAACCCGCCTCACTGGTGCAGCTCCCCAAGGGGCAGGCGTTCGCTCTGCTGGAAGGAGGCCAGCTCTGGAAATTACGTATCCCGTTACCGGACGCAGCGCACGATCCGCTGATGCCGGAAAACATCGAGCAAATCGCCCGTTATATGGAAAAACAATACGACAGCGCGCCCGTATGGTGGAACCGCCCGGAGGCAGTTGTAACGGCGAAAAACGACCCTATTTTATGGCTGAACGACAGCGAAACCACGGAGAAACTGACCGATGATACCCCGGACACACCGCCAACTCGTGAGCGTTGAAGTGATGTGGCCTGCGCAAACGCTGCCCCTTCCCCTGCAACAGGCGGTGGAAGCGCTGACGCAGGGAGAAACGCCCGACCAGATTATCGCCCGCATGAATTTGCAGGGCTTTCAGGCATGGCGCGAAGCAACGTCGCCGCAAGGCGAACACGACGTTTTTCAGATACGACTGGATGAGACGCACGAGGCACGGTTCCTCTGCCGCTATATCGCCCTGCCGCTGCACTGATGCCCGAACATGCGCCACCGTCCCCTGCACGCCGTCCCGGACTGCTCGGCTGGATAGCATTACTTCCCGGCGTGCTGGCTGGCTTTTGCCTCGGCGCATGGATGCTGGCGATAGCGCTGGAGTGGCTGGGTAATGCGTTTTTCTGGCAGAACACCTGTGCCAGCCACAGTGAACAGGTATTACAGGCGACATGGCAGTGGTGGAAAAGCTCTGCTGGCGCACCGGTGTGGTTAGTTGAAGATCTGGCGCTTGCCAGTAATACATTGCAGCAAGGGATTGCGGCACTAATTGCTTCCCTCAACGGGCAAAGCGGGTTGTTCTGGACGGAAACCGTCACTACGGTGATCCGCTGCGCGTTACTGTCTGCAGGCAATATCACCCTCACCTTTTTGCTTCGGCTGGCGATTTTATTGCAGGCGCTGCCGCTGGTTGTGCTGATTATCGTCGTCGGGCTGATTGACGGTCTGGTAAGACGTGACTTACGGCGATTTGGCGCAGGCCATGAGTCCGGGTTTGTTTATCACCATGCCAGGCGTATGATCGGAGCCAGCCTAGTGGCAACGGGATTGGTTTGGCTGGCGGTGCCGGTTTTTCTCGTACCGGAGTATGTATTGATGCTGGGATCTTTAATAATTGGTGTGACTGTATCAGTGGCTATTGGGACTTTTAAAAAATATTTGTGAGTATCATTTACATGGATATGTTTACACTATTATTGCATTCACTGGACCACCGAAAATATCATAACACCGCCTTTGGCCTGAACAAAAAATCGTAATATATATTCCAATCCAATGACATTTAAAAGGATGTACTTACAGTACTTAAAAGATAAATCCATTAAGGAAAATTAAAAATTAAAAAGCGACCAGCTGAAATCGATCCTGAGCTTCAATATTCCATACGACTTGGCGTGCTCATCAGCATTAGTTATATTGAATGCCAATAGAAGGTGGACATATATATGATGACTAGTAAACGCCAATATCGCCCAATGCGGTTGCAGCTTACAAAATGGCTTGATATTTTATGAAAAAAAATCAAGCCATTACCAATCGCAGAAGCATGATTTGGTAGGGATATAGTAGTGTTAGGAGCTGACATAAAAAACAGCCCCAGATTAATTATAATTGAATACAGTTACATATCCTTCTTTATTTGGTCAACAGTTATAATTCTAGTTTGCAATTGTGTAATTTCATCAGGAGAAAATCTCCCTTTAACATTTTTAAGATGATTGACGATAGTTAAAATTTCAGAATCATCTTTAATAATAATGTACTTTATATCGTTTGGCTTGAAATCTAATCGAAGATGACTGATAGAGTTATTATAACGCGCTTTATCACTTTTGGTCCTAATTCTGGATATAGGTACGAATGGTAATACATTCGTGGTTTTAATATCCGGAACATACCGCCATTCTTTTTCATCGGCAAAACGATAGTTATCCAGATTGAGTTTAGCGGTTTTCAATTCCCCTTCGTAATTCTTAATGTACCTATAGATTTCGAAGAAATTCATATAATTATCATTGAAGTTTTTATGTTTACTAGGATCTGTTATCGAATTTAGATGTTTATACAAGCTGAATCGCCACGGGTTTAACAGACACCTCAGAGTCATTTAAGATGGCTTAAAGAGAGGTGCCCATGAGCGGTAAGCG